>Ga0315268_10001329_pt1 | contig 28365 bp, 25 predicted proteins | sample C1_top_MG_FD_204535 | JGI IMG/M metagenome (GOLD analysis project Ga0315268, IMG submission 204535) | Sediment microbial communities from Yellowstone Lake, YNP, Wyoming, USA - C1_top | ecosystem: Environmental > Aquatic > Freshwater > Lake > Sediment | place: USA: Wyoming | collected 2017-08-01
AGCGGTTTGACCCAGCGGACAGTTTGGTGCTGCCCTCCGAGCGGAGAAGACAGACAGGGGCAGGTTTGCTTGCCTAACCTGTCAGCAACACAGCCCCAAAATCGGCAACACCAGATGCAACCGAGTCACCTTTGTGGTCTACCTGCGCTGGCCATGAAAAAGGCCACCGAGCCCCACAAGGGCTCGGTGGCTGGCGAGAAAACGATGCTGGCTGGTCGCGGCACTAACGATTAATACCTGTGTAGGCCGCTACGTAGTCGCCGACGGTAGAAACGGCTTTCTGTACATTGCCGATGGCCACGATGTTCTGATCCGCAGTGATGTAGGCAGCTCCGCTGAAGGTGATGTCACCCAGGTCGTGCAGGTCATCGTAGGATGTATAGGCATGCAGCAGGATAATGGTTTTCGAGTCGTTGGCGGCGATGGTATGCGTCTTAAACACTTGCTGGCCTACAGGTACACCGATGCTGCCTAGGCCGGCGGTGTAGGTAATATTCACGGTGGTCTGAACACTGCTAAGGTTCTGGATCTGGATGCCCACGTACCACAGATCCCGCTTCTTCATCACCTGCGGCATGGCCACAGCCTTGGTGGCGGCAGCAACGCTAAATCCGTTGTAGGCCTCCATGAAGCCCGCAGGATCGTTCTGCTCATTCACGATGCAGGCCACCGGCTGATTGGAGACGATGGTGGCAGACCCTACAACCTTCTTGTCGCCCCAGGCGTACGTGTCATCGTAGGTTGGCCCGTAACCATAATACAGGATGGGTGTGACCGACCTGTAAGGCTGGATGTCATAGTGCTTAGTAATCGTCTGCCCCACCAGAGATGGATCGCTGAGTGGACCGGCTTTATAGGTGATGTCCACGCTGGCTACATTGCCAGTGGTATTCACGATCTGCTGGCCCGTGTAGAAGCCGGCGTTAGCCTTCATAATCAGAGGCAGGGCAATTTGAGTCGCCCCGCTGGCCAACCCGTCATAGGTGACTAGTAGTCGAAAGCCGGCAGGATCAGTAAAGTTGCCAAAGTCCACGGCCGAGGCGAGGGGCTGATCGGCGGTGACGCGAGCCGAGCCAACGAACTTGGCCCCCAAGGCGGAAAATGGAGTGTCTTGTGACTGATCGTAGGCCTTCATTGTGTAGGCCGGGAGCGTGTCCGACATGGAGTAGCTGTTGCCGGCAATGCCGGGTGTGAAGGTCATGTAGATGGTGGCCTGGACTGAGCTCAGGTTCTGGATATAGGCCTTGGTCTCAAAGCCGCTGTTGTGGCGGGTGATCAAGGGCAGAGCTAGAGAGTTCGAGCCACTGGCCACGCCATTGGAGGCACCGATCATGTGCACACCGGCATCCACCGTGTAGTGGTTCTCTACGGCCACGATTTCCTGGTCAGAGCTCAGGACCGCTGAACCCAGGAACCCATCGCCCAGGGCGGGAAGTATGCGCGTAGACGAACCGACGGGAATGGTGAAGCTCTCTGTGCCAGCTAGGCCTCCTGTAGAAGCCGTGTAGTAGTTGGCGCTGACCTGTGCCACCCCTGTCCCCAGGTTCTGCACCCAATACTCACTCGTCCACTGCCGTGGCGAGGCCAGGAGGGAGATGGGCGGGTTGGGCATGACCGGGGCTTCGGCTGAGGCGGTGACCGTCAAACCGGCCAACAACCCCAGCAAGACCAGAACTGCTAGAATCTTCTTCATAGCAAACCTCCTTAAGATTTTGGTTAATGGCTATGGATTACCATTCCCTGAACGATAGGCTAGTGGTATAATACCACAGGAAAATTTTACTGTCAATAGTACTTTTTGCCGGTCATAGCCGCACCGCTAAAACGGCCCAGAAGAAGTCACCCACAATAACCCAGAGCCGGAAGAGCAGGGAGAGGACCGCGGCCACCGGCAAAGGGACGTAAAAACTCAGCAGATAGGCCAGGGTGAGCTCTTTGATGCCTAAGCCGCTAGGTGCAATGAAAGCGACCAGGCCCACCAACCCCGCGGCAGTCGTTATGTTGATGATCGCTGGAAGACCGTCCCAGGGGAAAGGCTGTACTGCGGTAACCAGAAGGTACATGACAATCCCCCCTATCACCCAGCCCAGGACATGGATGGCCAGCCAGGTTAAGGTGTCCCTGGTGCCGAAGGTAAAAGACACCTCTTGCTTACCCAGAGAGCGGGTCAGGCGGTTGAGTACAGCACTGGCCAGGGAGGGACGCAGAAAAACGACTACCAGGAGACCAATTAGCAGGCCCAGGTAGCCACTGCGCCAGATGGCAGGTAGACCAGCCAGGTAGGTACTCAGGCAAAAAGGCAAGGAAAACAGGTACACCAGGAGCCCGGCCAGGATGGTAGCGGCCAGTTCCAGCACTGCGCCAGCGGCCGTGGCCGTTTTGGCTACACCTTCGGCGTCGTAAAGAAGCATCCGGCCCGCCACGTACCAGTACGTGCCGGGCAGACGCTTGGCCAGGGTGGAGAAGCTGTAGATCTTGGTGTTCTTGCGTAGACTGCGTACCCCTGCCAGCCGCCCCATGATCAGGCTCCATTGCAGCACTGCCAGCCCTATGCCCGCCACGTACAGAGCCAGCGACAGGACCAGAGGCAACGGGCGCAGGTGCCAGGCATAGCTGGTCAGTTGGCCCCAGTTGCCGACGATGATGCCTGCCAACAGTAGCAGCGGAAAGCCCACTACAACCAAGCCAAGCGCCCGCCGCGCCCAGCGATGCCGGCTCCAGCCAGCCAGCACCGCTACATTCAGTTTATGGCGAAGCATCGGGGCCAGGGCATGCCACGCCGCCATGCGTCCCTCCTGCCTAATCTCCACTTCCTTGTCTACTTCCACTTGTATACCTGTCTACTTCTACCTGTTTCTACTTTCACCCCACAACGCCGCCAGGATCGCCGCGCCATACTCCTGCGCCCGCCAGGGGCCCAGGTCGCTGATGGCAGCGAGGTCGGCCAGCGACCGGGGAGCTTGCCTGGCCAGGGCAAACAGTGCCTGGCGCGGGATGATGACCTCCGGCTCCACGCCCTGCGCCGCGGCCGTGGCCTGGCGCCACTCGCGCAGCCGTGCCAGGCGCTCCCGCTGCTCCTCGCTCAGACGCTGGTGACGGCCCTGCGGCGTGCGCCAGGGCTGCGGCTGCTGCTGCCCGCGAGCGATGGCCGCCAAGATGCCTCGCCTGTGCCGTCCCAGCAGGTACGGCGTCATGCCGGGCACTCGTTCCAGGGCCGCCTCATCCTGGGGGCGGATCCGGCTCAGGGTCAGCAGCAATCGCTCGCTTAGCACACGAAAGGGCGGCCGATCCAGCGCCCGCGCCTGCGCATCACGATAAACGTACAACTCGCGCAGCACCCCGCGCCCCACCGGGTCAAGCTCCCGCGCCCCGTCAAGGCGCCGATAGTCCTCTGGATCGAAAGCCCGCTTATTCCATTCCGCATTCGTCAGCCGGGCGAACTCCTCCTGGGCCGCTGCCAGCCGTCCTTTGGCGATCAATTCCTGGCGCAAGATGTCGCGCAAGGCCAGGAGGTAGTGGGTGTCCTGCGCGGCGTAGGCGATCTGCTCTGGTGATAGGGGGCGCCGGCTCCAATCGGCGCGTTGCAGGCGCTTGTCTACCTGCACCCCAAAGTGCTCGGCGAGGAGTGAGGCCAGGCCAACGCGCGGCCAGCCCAGCACCTTCGCCGCCACCATCGTATCAAAGATGGGGGCGCACTGAAAGCCGTAGTCGCGCCTCAGGCAGATGATGTCGTACTCGGCAGCGTGGAAAACCTTTTCGATGGCCGGATCGGCAAAGACAGTGCTCAGCGGCGACAGGTCGTGCAGGGCCAGGGGGTCTACGATGGCATCAAGCCCCGGCACGGAGAACTGGATCAGGCAGGTCTTCTCGAAGTAGGAGTGGAAGCTATCGGCTTCGATGTCCACGGCCACCGCCGGTTCCTGGCGCAGGCGGCCAACCAGGGCGGCCAGGTCAGCAGGTTGGGTGATGACGGGTAGATTGCGCGGCGGCAAAAGTATGCTCCTGTGTGAGCCTCAGTGTGAACTGGGACGCAGATGCACGCGGAAAACGCGGCAGTTTTGTTTTTCAGCGGCGTCGGGCGACCTACCACCCTCCCAGGTAGCTTTTGAACAGCGGAAGCACAATAAGTCGAGAGTAGGCGACCTGGGCCACAAAGACGTCATAATTGCCGCCGTTGAAGGTCAGATCTGGTCCGCCAATGACGGGAAAGGTGGCTTGGCTGGATCCAGTCCTGCCCGTGACATAGGTGTTGCCCGCCCTGTCCACGGCAATGCCGTTGCCCTCGTCATTGCCAGAGCCACCGATGTAGCCGCAGTAGACCAGCACCGTGCCGGGCGGGTTGACCTTGGCTACGAAGGCGTCGTCGTAGGCGTTGTAGGTCAGGTCTGGCCCGCCAGTGACAGGGAAGGTGGCTTCGCTGGAGGTGGTGAAGCCCGTGATGTAAGCGTGACCCACCCCATCCACGGCAATGTCCAAGCCCCCATCTACGCCAGAGCCGCCGATGTAGCCGCAGTAGACCAGGCCCGTGCCGTCGGCCTTGACCTTGGCCACGAAGGCGTCAATGTAGCCGCCGTTGTAGGTCAAGTCCGGCCCCACGGCGACGGGGAAGGTGGCTTCACTGGAGACAGTACGGCCCGTGACGTAGGCGTTACCTGCCTCGTCCACCGCGATGCCAGTGCCATCGTCCCCGCCATTGCCGCCGATGTAGCCGCAGTAGACCAGGCCCGTGCCATCGGCCTGGACCTTGGCCACAAAGGCATCGGCCTCGCCGTCGTTGTAGGTTAGGTCTGGCCCCACGGTGACGGGGAAGGTGGCTTGGCTGGATTCAGTACCGCCCGTGACGTAGGCATGGCCCGCCCCGTCCACGGCAATGCCCAAGCCCACGTCCCCGCCGGAGCCGCCGATGTAGCCGCAGTAGACCAGGCCCGTGCCGGGCGGGTTGATCTTGGCTACGAAGGCGTCGCCGTAGGCGTTGTAGGTCAGGTCTGGCCCGCCAGTGACGGGGAAGGTGGCTTCGCTGGAGTTGGTCCCGCCCGTGATGTAGGCGTGGCCCGCCCCGTCCACGGCGATGTTGTGGCCCCAGTCCACGCCGGAGCCACCGATGTAGCCGCAGTAGACCAGGCCCGTGCCGTCGGCCTTGACCTTGGCCACGAAGATATCGCCGCCATCGTTGTAAGTCAGGTCGGGCCCAACGGTCACGGGGAAGGTGTCTTCGCTGGAGAAGGTATAGCCTGTGACGTAGGCGTTACCTGCCCCGTCCACCGCAATGCCCCAGCTCTCGTCCCAGCCAGAGCCGCCGATGTAGCCGCAGTAGACCAGGCCCGTGCCGTCGGCCTTGACCTTGGCTACGAAGGTGTCGTCCACGCCGCCATTGTAGGTCAAGTCGGGCCCAACGGTGATGGGGAAGGTGGCTTCGCTGGAGGAGGTGTAGCCCGTGACGTAGGCGTGGCCCACCCCGTCCACGGCGATGTCGTAGCCCCAGTCTACGTCAGAGCCACCGATGTAGCCGCAGTAGACCAGCATTGCCGGGTCCAGCACCAGGGGCAAGGTGGGGTCGTAGGCACCCAGGTGGAAGGCATAGGATTGCCGATTGGCGATTGCCGATTGCGGATTGTCGAGGTCAGGGTCAAGATGGGTTTCAGCGAGGGCATAGGCCACCGGTACAGGGACGCGCCGACCGTCTATCTCCTGCCAGGCGACAGGGGTATCGTCGGTGAAGCCGCCCAACGGCGTGGTAATTTCCAACTGTCCGGCGGTGTTGAGCATCACGCCTGTGGCCCCACAGTAGGCCAGGCGGATCTGGGCCGGGTCGGCACCCGGATGGACAATGAACTCGTATTTCAGGCGGTTGACCGTGCCGTAGTACACCAGGTCAATGCCCGGCCAAAGGTCGGGGTAGACCAGGCGGGCGTAGGTGGGCAGGCCGGTGTGCCACTGGTCGGGCGAGCCCTTGAAGTAGGAGATGACGGCCTCGGTCTTGTCCTGGCCGCTGGGGTGCACGTTGGGCCGTGCGCCGATGAAGTCCAGTTTGACGGCCCAGCGTTGGAGCGACCTCTCCCCCAGCCCCTCCCCGACACGGGGAGGGGAGTTACTCCCCCTTCCCTGGAGGGAAGGGGGTTGGGGGGTTAGGTCGGTAAGCACAAAGGTCACGCCCTCGGCGGTGAAGTAGATGGTCTTGTCGCGGCCCTGGATGTAGTAGGCCACGCGCTCATTCACCTGCCCCTGGTTCTCCACGAAGTAGAGCGGCAGTTGGCCAAGGGTCTGTTCGAGGCTGGCTTGTACTGCCGGGTTGGAGGATGGCAGAGCCGCAGCACTACGGAGGGCGCTGGGGGTAGTAGTTGTGGTGCGGCCCAGCGCCGGCCCGGGTTGGGGAGCCGGCGCAAGAGCCAGCAGCAGCGCCAGTGCGACCAGAACCAGCCTGAACTGCGTATTCGTTTTCATTTTATCCTTATAGACGCTAAAGCGCACACTACAAGCCAGATTCGTGAACTACTATCCTGGGTTCTACAGCCTGGCCACGAACTGCTCGATGCGCTGCAGTGCCTTCTGGATGTTTGGAATGGAGTTGGCGTAGGAGAGACGAATGTAGCCCTCGCCGTAGGCGCCAAAGGCCGTGCCGGACAGAGCGGCGACTCCCCCCTCGGACAGCAGCCGGTCAGCGAACTCGCGGCTGCTCTTGCCTGTGCCCTTAATGTTGGGGAAGACGTAGAAGGCGCCCTTGGGTAGCCGGCAGGTGATGCCCTTAATAGCGTTCAGCCCGGCCACGATGATGCCCCGGCGCTTCTTGAACTCCCGCACCATCGCCGCCGAGGCCTCCTGAGGGCCAGTGAGGGCGGCCACACCCGCCCGCTGGGTGAAGCTGGCTGTGCAGGAGTTGGAGTTAGTCTGTAGCCGTGTCACCTGATCGGCCAAAAACTCCGGCATCACACCGTAGCCCAGCCGCCAGCCGGTCATGGCGTAGGTCTTGGAGAAGCCGTCCAGGATAATCGTGCGCTCCTTCATGCCAGGGAAGGTGGCAATGCTGACGTGCTCGCCTTCGTAGAGGATGCGATTGTAGACCTCATCGGAGAGGACCATGATGTCCCGTTCGGCAGCGATCTTGGCAACCTGCTCCAGGTCTTCACGACCGAGCACGCTCCCCGTGGGATTCTGGGGCGAGTTGAGGATGATCAGCTTGGTCTTGTCGCTCACCTTCGAGCGGAACTCGTCCAGGTCGAAGCAGAAGTCGCGTTCCTCCCGCAAGGGAATGGGCACTGGTGTGGCGCCCACGAAGTTGATCATGGACTCGTAGATGGGGAAGCCGGGGTTGGGGTAGATGACTTCGTCGCCCTCCTCGGCCAGGGCCAGGATGACGAAGAACATGATGGGCTTGGCGCCGGGCGTCACTACCACCTCGTCGGGCTTGACGTCCAGGCCACGTGTGCGGGAGATCTCCTGGGCAATGGCTTCGCGCAGCTCTGGCAGGCCCGCCGACGGGCCGTAGTGCGTGTAGCCCGACTTGAGGGCGACGATAGCCGCATCAATGATGTTGGCCGGCGTATCGAAGTCTGGCTCGCCCACCTCCAGGTGGACGACGTCCTTGCCCTGCGCCTCCAGCGCCCTGGCTCGCACCAGCACCTCAAAGGCCGTCTCGGTGCCCAGGCGGCTCATCTTCTTAGCCAGTTTCATCGCTTCCTCCTTGAAGACGACGGGGCGAATATGCGCCCCTGATTGTCGTGGCCCCAGTCACCTGGCCTCCTTGCCCTGCCGACGGCTAGGCGTCGGCGGCGCTGGGGCTTCGTCTGCATTATATCACCCTGCTTACCACTCGTCAATGTGGCTGAGTCGATGGGTGTCCGTCATGTTTTTGCGAAGCAACCCCGACTATCGGTCATTCTAGCGCACCACAGCTCATCACTGGAGTCTCGCCAGCCGAGCGGGTTCGTTCTGGATGGGAACACTACGGCCTGGAACGCCGTAGCCTGCGGGCTGAGGCCCCTTAAGCTACGACGTTTCAGGTCGTAGTGTCCTGTAACTTGACGATCGTCCCTATCAAGTAGCATCGGCGCAAAACTTTGACGGACACCCCAGGCTGAGCTAACGATTGCGCTCCCTTCCCCGATGTGATAAAATAGTATAGTAATGGTGCCAACTAGGGGCGAACGACATTTGGCCAGCAGCCGTAGGGTGGGCGCGGCGCCCGCCGTCCTTATCTGCGCCTCCTGGCGGCAGGCCACGGGCACTGCCCTACGGCAACAAGGGCGATTTTTCCACCACAGAGACACAGAGTGCACAGAGGATAAAAATAAAATCTCCGTGTCCTCCGTGCCTCTGTGGTTCAAATCTATGGAGGTAAGTTGATGCGTGAGGTTCCGGTAGAGAGTCTGCGGCGGGCCTGTGACCCACAGGCCCTGGATTTTCACACCACCGAAGTCGTGGAGCCGCTGGTGGGCATCCTGGGCCAGGAGCGCGCCGTGCGTTCCCTGCGCTTCGGCCTGGGCATCAAGGAGCAGGGCTTTAATGTCTATGTAGCCGGCCTGCCGGGGACCGGGCGGCGCACAGCGGTGCGCGGCTTTCTGGAAGAACTGGCCAAACAGCAACCGGTGCCCCCGGATTGGTGCTACGTCTACAATTTTCGCGATCCTTACCGTCCCCGCGCCCTGAAGCTGCCCGCCGGCAAAGGCCAAGAACTGCAGAAAGACATGAAGCGCTTGATAGAGGAGGCCAACCGAGACATCCCCCGCGCCTTCGAGAGTGAAGAATACACAGCCAAGCGGGAGAGCATCGTCAATGCCTTTGACCGCCAGCGCCAGGAACTCCTGGTGGCCCTGAATCGCAAGGCGCAGGAGGCAGGCTTCCTGCTGCAGAGCTCCCCCGTGGGGGCACTGCTGATCATCCCCGTCGTGGACGGCCAGCCACTGTCCGAGGAGCAGTTCACTGCCTTGTCCGAGAAAGACCGGCAGGCGATCATGCAGCGCCGGGAGGAGGTGGAAACCCAGCTCAAAACCGCCACGAAGCAGTTGCGCACCGCCGAGAAGGCCACCAACGATCAGGTGCAGAGCCTGGACCGCGATGTAGCCCGCTACACCGTGAGCCGCCTGCTGGAAGACCTGAACGAGAAGTACGCCGCCTGGCCAGAGGTGCTGGCCTACTTCCAGGAAGTGCAGAACAGCATCCTGGAGAACCTGGCCCAGTTCCGCGGCGAGGGCCAGGCAGCATCTGGTGGTGAGGCATCCGCACCTACCTCGCCCTGGCCGCGGGAGAACCCTTTCCGCCGCTACGAGGTCAACGTGGTGGTGGATAACTCGGAACTGCAGGGTGCCCCGCTAGTATTGGAGACCAACCCTAACTACGCCAATCTCTTAGGCCGCCTCGAAAAAGAGGCCCAGTTCGGCGCCCTGACCACCGACTTTACGATGATCCGTGGCGGTGCTCTGCACAAAGCCAACGGCGGCTATCTGGTGCTGGAGACCGAGCGCCTGTTGGCCGACCCCTTCGCCTGGGACGGCCTGAAGCGAGCCTTGAGCTGCAAGGAAATCGCCGTGGAGGAAATCGTGGAGCGCCTGGGTTATCTGGCTACCAAGACCTTGCGGCCAGAGCCCATCCCGCTGGACGTCAAGGTCGTCCTCATCGGCGAGCCGCAATTGTACCAACTGCTCTATGCCTTTGATCACGACTTCCAGGAGCTGTTCAAGGTCAAGGCCGATTTCGACACCCAGATGGATCGCCAGCCGGAGAATGAGCGGCTGTACAGTTCCTTCATGTGTACCGTCTGCCACAAAGAGGGCCTGCGGCACCTGGATGGCGCGGCGGCGGCCAAGATCGTGGAGTACGGCTCGCGGCTGGCGGGGGATCAGGAGAAGCTCTCCACGCGCTTCGCCGAGATCGCCGACGTCCTGCGGGAGGCCAGTTTCTACGCCAGCCAGGATAATGCCACCTACATCAGCAGTGCCCACGTCACCAAGGCCATCGAGGAGAAGATTTACCGTTCTAACCTGATCCAGAAGCGCCTGCAGGAGCTAATCGCCCAGGGGACGATCATGATTGACACGGTGGGGCAGGCGGTCGGGCAGGTCAACAGTCTCTCCGTCGTCGGCCTGGGCGATTTTGCCTTTGGCCAGCCCTCGCGCATCACGGCCAGCGTTGCCCTGGGCCAGGAGGGCGTGGTGGACATCGAGCGGGAGGCCAAGATGAGCGGTCCCATCCACACCAAGGGGGTGCTCATCCTCAGCGGCCACCTGGCGCAGAAGTATGCGCAAGACAAGCCCCTCAGCCTCTCCGCCCGTCTGGTCTTCGAGCAGAACTACGAGGGCGTGGAGGGTGACAGCGCCTCCAGCACCGAACTCTACGCCTTACTCTCTGCTCTGTCGGGCCTGCCCATCAAGCAGGGCCTGGCCGTCACCGGCTCCGTGAACCAGCGGGGTGAGGTGCAGGCCATCGGCGGCGTGAACGAGAAGGTGGAAGGCTTCTTTGAGGTGTGCAAAGCCCAAGGGCTGACGGGCGAGCAGGGGGTGCTTATCCCGGAGAGCAACGTGCGTAACTTGATGCTCAAGGAAGAGGTGGTGGAGGCGGTCAAGGCCGGGAAGTTTCACCTCTACCCTGTGCGGACGATTGACGAAGGCATAGAGATTCTCACCGGCGTCAAAGCCGGTCAGCGGCTGCCGGACGGCACCTTCGAGGAGGGCAGCGTCAACGACCGCGTGGACAGGCGTTTGCGAGAAATGGCGGAGGCGCTAAAGCGCTTCGCCGCTGAGGAGAAGAAGGGAGAAGAGTGAAGTTCAACTTCATCCCCCTTGCTTTTCCGGGCTGGACAGTGTATACTGTTGTTAGCAGAAAATCTGCTTGATCAGAAATGCAGGAGGGGCTTATGGAAGCAACAGTTCAAGTGCGACAACGCGGCGTTCTGAGTCTGCCTGTTAAGTTGCGCGCCAAGTACGGCATCAGGCCGGGCGACATGCTGCGGATCATTGACCTGGACGGGATTTTCGTCCTGACACCTATAGTGCCTATGCTACCAGAGTTAGCCCGCGAAATCGAACGAGCTCGTCTGGAGGCTGGTCTGACGGTAGACGAGCTGCTCCAGGGGCTGCGGCAACAACGCGAGCGCTATTATCAGGAGAAGTATGCCCGCTAGGCTAAGTCGCAAACTGAGGGTGTTCGTGGGCGCCGACGTCATCTTTGCGGGCTCAGTAGCTCCGTCAGAACACAGTGCCAGTCTCGCGGTGCTGCGCATGGGCGAAATCACGTTGCTCGACTGTGTAACGTCACAGCAGGCAATCACTGAGGCCGAGCGCAATCTCAGTGACAAGTTGCCCACCAAGCTCCCAGAATTCCGGCTGATTGTTAGCCGCTGTCTGCGCGTTGTGCCCGACCCGGAGCCTGCTGACCTGGCCTCCTCTGCCGGGCAGGCGGATCCAGAGGATCTGCCCCTCCTGGTGGCTGCTCTGCGGGAGGAGTGTGCCTACCTGCTAACATTCAACGTACGTCACTTTCACCCGGCCAGCCAGCAAATCAGTGTGCAACAGCCGGGTGAATTTATCCTGGTAGTTCGCCAATGGTTGGGCGCACTGGCCGCATAGACGAAGACTCCATAGAAATTAGGGCGAGGCATTCTCCAGAATATCTGGCGTGTCCCTAACCTGGACAAGCCAGAACCAACCAGGAACGCAGATGAACACAGATTAGACGGATCAACGCAGATCAATCAGTAGAATCTAAAAAATCAGCGTTCATCTGCGTCCCTAAACTCTTTTTTGACCGTCACTGAGATTAACACATGTGGATTGCTTTCGCGGCCTTCGCTGTGGGCATATCTTTAGGGGCCAGCGGCTGGCTGCCGGCCTGGGCGCGGCGCGGGGCGAGTGTGGTGACCATGGCTGGTCTGGTGGTGCTGCTCTGCGCCATGGGCGCCAGCATCGGCGCCGACGAGCATCTCCTGCGCAACCTGGGCGAGATGGGCCTGCAGGCCGGGGCGCTGGCCGGGTCGGCGACCCTGTGCAGTGTGGTGGCTGGCTGGGGGTGGGAGAGGGTGGTGGGCAAATCACAAATCAGCAAATCACAAATCAGCAAATCAGCAAATAGAGAATCAGCGAATCAACGAATCAGCGAATCAGCGAGTCAGCGAATCAGCCAATCGTCAATCGCCAATCGAAAATCGGCAATCGGCAATCGGCAATCGGCAATCGGCGGGGCGGTCTGGCTGACGGCGCTGATTGTCGGCGCGGTGCTGGCTGGTTTGGCCGTAGGGGCGTTCAAGCTGCTGCCCGGCGGGTTCGTGGCTTGGCTGGAGCCGCTGACCAGCGCCGCTTTGGGTGTGCTGCTTTTGGGCATTGGCATCGAGATTGGCTACAACCGGCGGGCCTGGAGCGAGCTGCGCCGCCTGGGGCTACGCGTGCTGGGCCTGCCTCTGGCTGTGGCCGTGGGGAGCATCGCCGGGGCGCTGGGGGTGGGCTGGGGGCTGGGGCTGCCGCTGAATGAGGCCAGCGCCATTGGAGCAGGGTTTGGCTGGTACAGCCTGTCCGGGGTGCTGCTGGCCCAACTGGCCGGGGCCTCGGTGGGGGCGCTGGCCTTTCTGGCCAACGTGCTGCGCGAGTTGCTGGCCGTGCTGACTATGCCCTTCCTGGCCCGCTACCTGGGGCGAGCGGCGGCCGTGGCTGCCGGTGGTGCCACCAGCATGGACAGCACCCTGCCCGTAGTGGTGCGTGCTGCGGGCAGCGAGGCGGCGCTTTTGGCCTTCACCAGCGGGGCCGTGCTCACCGCCCTGGTCCCTGTTCTGGTACCACTACTTATCAGGCTTTAGGCGAACCTGGGCATGCCTGGGCCTGGATCTCCCTGGCGAGGGGTTCAACCAAGTTTCCGCGTTTTAAGGTGAATGACTGCGCGAAGACAATTTGTTCTTCAGGGCTGGTTTCATCCAAAATCGCTTGACTTTTGCTCGGATGTAGCTTATAATTGCTCGCATCTACGAGCGCAATGGGGAGCTCGAGAACCAGAAGGGGGTGAGGAATGAGCATTCTAAACAGGTTCCCATCCACAGGGTAACTTTTCTCTTGAAGGAGGAAAAAAAATGAAACGCACGATTCTGGTCGGTCTCTTGGTTCTGCTTGCGCTCATCGCCGTCGCTTGCGGGCCTACGCCTACCCCTACCCCGTTACCACCAACGTTAACGCCTGTCCCCAAGCCCACGGCCACTGCCGTGCCGCCGACAGCAACTCCTGTGCCGCCGACAGCAACTCCCGTACCGCCTACGCCCGTGGCCAGAGTTCCCGAAGATGCACTGGCGCAAAAGGGCAAGTTGCTGGTCTGTTCGGATTTCCCATACCCGCCGCAAGAGTTCTACGATGAGAAAGGGAATCCCGCCGGATTGGACGTCGAAATCGGCAACGAAATCGGCAAGCGGCTGGGACTGCAGACCCAGTGGGTCAATAGCGTCTTTGACTCCATCATCCTTGCCGTCACAGGTGGCAAATGTGACATCATCATCTCGGCGATGACGATTACGCCTGACCGAAACAAACAGGTAAGCTTCATTCCGTACTTTCAAGCCGGGCAGGCATTCGTCGCGCAGAAGGGCAACCCGCAGAATATCAAGGTTGCGCTCGATCTGTGCGGCAAGAGCGCGGCTGCCGAAAGCGGCACTGTTGAGGCGTATTTCTTGCAAGGCGCTGGTGACTATACAGGCAAAGGCTTGTCGGATCAGTGCAAAGCAGCCGGCAAGCCAGTAGTCAACGTCGTCGTCACGACGAAAGACACGGATGCGCTCCAGCAGTTGCAGGCTGGTAAGGTAGCGGTTTACGCGGCGGATTCACCCGTTGCGGCCTACTACACCGTTCAGCACCCCGATCAATTCCAACTGGTCGGCGACGTGCTGGAAGCGGAACCCCAAGGCATCGCCCTACCGTGCGCCGCAGCCGACTGCACCCAAGCGCCGCTAACGCCGCTTGGGCAGGCGGTTCAGGCTGCGCTTAAGAGCATGATGGCCGATGGCACGTACGCCAAGATTCTGGCCAAGTGGAACCTTTCCAATAGCGCGGTGAAACCATAACAGATCAATCTAGTTACCCTCCTGCAAGGTCGTAGACCGACGGCCTGCAGGAGGGTAGTTTTAAGAAGCCAATGTACTATTTCGATTGGGACACTTTCTGGCGGTACCTGTGGCCCCCGACCGCATTTGAAGACCCGCTCATCCGGACCGGTGTAATCGTCACCATCGTCGTTAGCGTTGTCGCGCAGGCACTCGGCGTCGTCTTCGGGCTTTTCGCGGCACTCGGCAAAATGTCCAAGTTCGCGCCCTTCCGTGTAATCTCCGATGCTTACATCTGGTATTTTCGTGGCACGCCACTCCTCGTCCAGATGATGCTCCTTTTTTTTGGGCTTGGCGTGACACATATTTACGATTTCCCCGCTCTTATCCTTGGAGATATTAATATTAGCGGAGCGATCCAGGCAGGCTTGCTGGCGCTGGCGATTAACGAAGGCGCGTACATGGCCGAGATCGTCCGCGCCGGTATTGAAGCGATCGACCCAGGGCAGATGGAAGCGGCTAAATCGCTCGGGATGACCTTTGCCTTAGCCATGCGGCGAATCATTCTCCCTCAGGCGGCGAAAGTTATTATCCCTCCCTTGGGCAATGAATTCAACAATATGATGAAAACGACATCCTTGCTAGTGGTCATTTCTGCAGGCGAATTATTTTATGCTTTCGAGCAGATCAACGCCCGTGTGTTCAAACCGTTCGAACTCTTCATTGTCGCGTCCTTTTACTACCTGGCAATGACAACAGTGTGGTCATTCATCCAAACCCGCATGGAAGCCAGTCTGGGTGAACGCAAAGGCGTCGAGCGCCAGCCCGGAATGGTTCAACGCTTGTTCACTGGCGCCAGTCCCGGGAAAGGGGTGCGCTGATGAATCAGATTCCTGGGTGCAGCACTATCTCCTCCGATAGTTCTATTGTCGTCAAGGCCGAGAAGGTGAACAAGTTCTTTGGTTCGCTGCATGCGCTCAAGGACGTGAGCCTAGAAGTACGCAAGAACGAGACTGTCGTCATCATTGGCCCGTCAGGCTCCGGCAAAAGCACGCTGCTCCGCTGCATCAATCACCTGGAGAAAATCAACAGCGGCCGTATCTACGTCAACGGTCACTTGATCGGCTACCTCGAGCGCCAGGGCCGGCTGGTCGAGGATAGTGAACAAAACATCGCCCGCCAGCGTGCCGAAATTGGGATGGTCTTTCAGCGTTTCAACCTCTTCCCGCACTTGACTGCGCTGGGGAATATTATCGAAGCACCCGTGCATGTTCGTAAGGTGCCACTTGAGGAAGCGATGGCCGAGGGGGACCGTCTGCTCGTGCGCGTGGGTCTCGCCGACAAACGCGACAAGTATCCGAACCAACTGTCCGGCGGACAGCAGCAGCGCGTCGCCATTGCGCGGGCGCTGGCGATGAAACCCAGCCTGATGCTCTTCGACGAGCCGACATCCGCCCTCGATCCAGAAATGATCGGCGAGGTGTTGGACGTGATGAGGGAACTAGCGCACGAGATGACGATGATTGTCGTCTCGCACGAAATGGGTTTTGCGCGCGCCTGCGCGAACCGCATCGTCTTCATAGATGCAGGCACCATCATCGAAGACACGACGCCGGAGAATCTCTTTGCGCATCCGCGCGAAGAACGCACCAAACAGTTCCTCAGCAAGATTCTGCACTGAATCCAAAACAACTGATCTCCAGAACAACAGGAGATCAGGATGAAAAAGCCACCGCTAAGCCCGTCAACAACCACACTCGACAGGGATAACTCTGCAGACGCCACAGGGAAAGCCTGAACATTCTGCGAGGAGAGGTGAAAAAGCGCTGTTTTTGGGCAATGCTGACCTTGACAGAACGCCAATAATGTGCTATCATAGGTGCAATTGAATAACGCTCAGTACGCCCTGGCCTCTGGCTGGGGCTCTGTATAAGCTCTTCTTCTGAACGCCTGGTGCAGATTCCCTGGATACTCAGGGGGAGCAAATTGGGAAGCCAAAGTGGGGGCTGTCTACAAGCCATATCCACCGCCGGACCCAGCGACACGCTAGCGTGTTGCGACTGCTCAGTTTGCCTTGTGTTTGAGGAAGGGCTTTTTACGTTCTGAGGAAGGAGGTGATGCCTGGCAGGTTCAGTTCGCAGGGGAGAGGATACCTCAAATTCCAAACGGAGTGTCTTAAGGAGGGAATCCAATGTCAGTCGAAAAGCTGTACATGCGCAAAGCCACCGGCCTGGTGCGAGAGATCGGCATTCTTACTGCCGTGCTCATCGCTATCTGCAACGTGGTCGGTCTGGGCTGGCAGAAGCGTGTCTTCCAGGCCACCGGCTGGACGCCGCTCCCGGAGAACCAGTACTTCCTGGGCATCCATCCCATGGTGATGGCCTTCTTCCTGGGCGGCATCGTGATCCTGATCTCCCTGTACTGCTTCGCCATGCTGTCGGCGGCTATGCCGCGGTCCGGTGGTGGCTACATCTTCATCTCCCGCATCCTTAGCCCCCCGCTGGGCTTCGTCGCCACCTGGTTCCAATTCTGGGCCGTGGCCGTCTCCTACGGTCTGATCGCCGTAGCCGTCTTCGAGGCTATCCAGATTTTCGGAGGTCTGGCCTTTCCCACCTTGGGTGCCGCCGGGTGGTTCAAGGCCCTGAGCACGCCCTGGGGCATGTTCCTTACTGGCGTGGTCATCGTGGCCATCTTCAGCACCATCGCCTCCTTCGGCATCAAGCAGACGGGCTACCTGATCCAGGTCATGTTCTGGATCCCGGCGGCCATCCTGGTCGGCGTCTACATCCTGTTCCTCATGGCCAGCCCGGCGGTCATGGAGAAGGGCGTGGCAGCACTCTTCGGGGGGCATAGCTCCGTGGAGTACACCAAAGCCGCCCTGTCTCAGGGCCTGGCCACCGTGGCGGCCAAGAACAGCTACTGGAAGGCCGTCTTCAGCGCCATGCTGGCCGCCTACTGGGCCTACATTGGCTACGCCGCCGCCAGCTTCGTGGCCGGTGAGGTCAAGGAGGCCCAAAAGAGCCTGCCCAGGGCCATGTTCATCTCCGGCGTGGTGATCATCTTCATCTACATGACTATCTCCACTCTGCTGGCACGGGCAGGCACCATGGTCGGGACCCAGACCGTTGATGGCAACCAATTCTCCCTGATGTCGGCCGTGGCTTACCTGCGCTTCGGTGGTGGCCTCGACCCCGCCTGGAAAGGTTGGGCGGGAGCGACAGGGTTGCCCTCGATTGGCGCCTGGATGCCGATGTTCGTCGCCATGCAGGCGGCAGGGATGGGCCTGAAGTGGTTCATCTTCCTCATCGTGATCTTCTCCGCCTTCTGGGTGGCCAACGACATCCCGCCCTTCATCCTGACCACCTCCCGCATGATCTTCGCCATGGCCTTCGACCGGCTGCTGCCGCCCCGCCTGGCTGACGTGAACGAGAAGTGGCACTCCCCCGTCAACGCCATCATCTTCACCTCGGTAATCGCCGTCATATTCGGCTGTGCGGCGGAGTCCGATCTCTTCGGCAAGGGCGGGCTCTGGCTGGGCAGCTTCATCCACAGCATCATCAACCCTGGCGGGGCCATCGCCGCCACGGACCTGTGGGACGTGCTCTTCTTTGCGACCGTGTCCGCCGCCGCCCTGTTCTTCCCGCTCCGCAAGCCAGAGATCTTCGACCGGTCCCCCTTCCGGCTGGCCAAGAACTGGACCATGGTGCTGGCCGCTCTGGCCGTGCTGGGCAACCTGTTTGCGCTGTGGCTCTTCGCCACCGACGCACACGGCTGGAACCTGTTCGGGATCAAGGATCTGGAGACAGCTATGCCCTTCCTGTTCTCCATCTTCCTGGGGCTGGTCGGCTACGGCATCTACTGGTACTACGCCAACGAGGCCAGGCGGACGGGTGTGGCCCTGAAGACCATCTTCACCGAGATCCCGCCCGACTAAAACCCACTCCTCGGCTACAATCTAAGACCTCGCTTCCTGGTAGCTCCTGCTGTGTGGACGGCAGGAGCTACCCTTTTTCCGAAGTAGCCCAGGTAGGGGCAGGTCTCAGAGGGCGTCTGAAAATTCAAGGAAAATATAGCTCGACGACTCAAGCAGGCTTTGGGGCAAGCGGTGGCAACGGATAAACACGGATAAACGAATGAAGGCTGGAGGGCTCGTTTATCCGTGGTCTTATTCGTTGACGCCGGAGCCTGGGTCAGAATCTCCAGCCTGCGACCATTTTTCAGACACGCTCTCAGAACTGCCCCTATGAACAGGACGGCCTAGCGTTGATTTTTGGACGCCACAACTTGTTGTGGCTGGTATAGGCGAGAACAAGTTCTCGCCTCCGTTTTGAGCTGAGGAATTGACTTTTTCTCCAGGGGATGGTAGAATGCAGTTGTCGCTATCCAGTAATGCCAAGTTTTTCGAGGAGCAAAAATGGCGCAAGAAACCGTGAAACTGTTGATTTCCTTTGAAGCACTGGCTGACTCTGTGGCGGAGCTAACTCTGGAGGACAAGCGCCGGCTTTGGGAGCTATTGTGGGAGCGAGACCCGACTGTTCAAGCCGAGATTCAGGAAGCCCGCGCTGCTTACCAGGCAGGAGACTATGTGACCATTGATGAATATATCGCCCAGAAGAGGCAAGGAGGAGGTTCCGATGACCATAGATGAATACCTGCTCTGCTTGGAGAAGAACCTGCTCATGGGCAGCGCCCGCTGGATCGCCGATTTCACCGAATCCTTTCGCCACTATCCGATCGAAGGTACGGTGTGGGATATGGTGGTGCGGGGGCACATGCGGGGCAAAGGGCTTTTCTTGTCCCGGATTTTCGCCTACCTGAGCCTGCCCAACTACCAGGTGGCCTGCTTCGTCTCCACGCGCGAGCTGGGGGATAGTGACCTGCGCGGGCTGGTCAAGCGTATCCAGGGGTACATGAAGGACGAGGAACTGGACTGGTGCTGGCTCGTCCTGCCCCAAGAGGGGCCCTTCTCCTCCAGGTTGCGGGCCGCCCTGGAGAAAATAGACTACCGGGAACTCGGCATTGCCCTGGTGAATATCTCGTCCAGGGAAATCTTCACCAATCCGTCCTACGTGGGACGGCGATTGCGTGACCACGTGAAGTGCTTCCGATGAAAACCATAGCTCCCCTGCACATCGGCAATTTAATCAAATCGTTCGCTATCGCCCTGATCATCCTCAGCCTGGCCTGGAGCACGGTCAGCTTTTTGATCGCCGGCGACATCCTGATCATCCCGGCTGTGCTCCTGATGAATCTGCTGCTCGCCGTTGGGCTGGGCTATCTCTACTACCGGTGGCGTTATCACAGCGTCTTGGCCTACGACCAGCAGGGGTTCCAGTTGCAGCGCGGTCGGAAGCTCACCACAGGCAAGTGGGCCGACTTCTACCAGGTGTCCCTAGCGCACCTGGGCTACGGGAACCTGGCCGTGCGCCTATACAAGGTCGAGGGAGACGATACCCTGGACATCCCGACCGCTGACCTGAAGATGGACGCCTCGGCCTTGCGGTTCGAGTTGATGGGCCTCGTCAAGGGCACGCCACCACCACCCAAGAAGCCAAAGGCCTGATAACCTTGCGAAGGTTTGGGAACCTTCGCAAGGTTTAATTCCACCCCATGCCAAAAGACAGACTTATCCTCATCCTCGGCCTGCTGCTCAGCGTGCCCCTCGGCTGGCTGCTCGCCCCCCGCTTCCCCCAGGGCCTCATCGTCATCCTGGCCCTGATGGTCGTCACCTGGCTGGCCGTCTACTTCGTCTTCAGCTTCTGGCTCCCCACCCGCCGGCTAGAGGCCTTCCGCCAAGGCCAGCTCCGGCACGAATGCCAGCGCTGTGGGGCCTGCTGCCATCTGCGGGTCAATCTGGACGAGCCGGATTACAAGGCCATTCTCCAGCAGGCCAAGAAGAAGGGCCTGCGGGAGACGATCATGGAGAAGAGCGGCCAAAACTACTGGCTTGTCCGGCGCAAAGACGGGAGCTGCGTCTTCCTGGAGACGACGCCGGACGGCAGCACGCGCTGCGCCATCTACACCCTGCGCCCCAAAGCCTGCCGCCTCTATCCGCTGGTGCCCTCCGGCAGCAGCTTGAAGGCCGATCTGCACTGCCCCGGCTTCAACACCGCGCAAGGGAAAACGTACCGGGAGTTCCTGGAGTCGCAAGGGGTGTTGACCTACGTGCAAAGCCACCTGGAGCGATAATTGGCCTCGGGGCACATCCGTGGGAGGCAGGGCCTGTCAAAGTCATTTTGGGGGTCATTGCGAGGAGCGTAGCGACGAAGCAATCTCCTTGTTGCGCCATGGGAGAGATTGCTTCGCTGCGCTCGCAATGACGAGCTGCGGACTTTGACAGGGCCCTACGTGGGAGGTTAGCTTGGCGAACATTACCCCACTGATTGAAACCAGCCATCTGGTCAAACGCTATGGCGATAAAGTCGCTGTGGATGACGTGAGCCTGGCCGTGCATGGCGGCGAGATCTTTGGCTTTCTGGGCCCCAACGGTGCCGGTAAGACAACCACCATCAAGACGATCGTCGGTTTGTTGCAACCCACGTCCGGCACGGTGAAAGTGGCCGGCTACGACGTGCAGGCGCAACCGCTGCGGGCCAAGGCTGCCTGCGGCTATGTGCCCGACGAGCCTCACCTGTACACCAAGCTCTCGGCGCGGGAACTGCTACGCTTCGTGGGCGACCTGTACGAGATGAGCCGCCCGCAGGTCGAGCGGCGCATTGACGAGCTCCTGCGCCTGTTTGACCTGACCGAGGCCGGCGACGATCTGATTGACTCGTACAGCCATGGCATGCGCCAGAAGACCGCCATTGCCGCCGCCCTGATGCACGATCCCAAGGCGCTGGTGCTTGACGAGCCGACCGTGGGGCTCGATCCCAAGTCAGCGCGGCTGATCAAAGACATCCTGCGCCAACTGGCTGATCGGGGTGCGGCGGTGTTTCTGTCCACGCACATCCTGGAAATCGCTGAACACATGTGCGACCGGATCGGCATCATCAACAAGGGCGAACTGATCGCTGTGGGCACGATGAGTGAGCTGCGCGCCTTGGGCAAGGGCGAAACCAGCCTGGAAGACATCTTCCTGACGCTGACCGGCGGGGCAGAATACGCCGCCATCGCTGAGGTGCTGCGATGAGCCTGGCGCGCCCTTCCCGCGAGTATAGCCTGTGGCATTATGTGGGGAGGTTGCTGCGCCTGCGCGGGCTGATTATTTTCAGCGATTTTCGCCACGCTAAGCTTGGCCGCAAGATCGGCTACATGGCGGCCGCAGTGTTCGTGCTGGCGATACTGGCTGGTGTGTTCGCCGCCAGTTGGGCCCTGCTCAGCTTTCTGCGTTCGCCCCAACTGGCCGAATTTATTGACCTGACCCCCTTCCTGGCCAGCGTGCCGGTGATAATCGTCACCGTCGCTTTTTTCGCCGTCCTGGGCACCAGTTTTGCTCTTTTGCTGCAGGCGCTTTACCTGGCCGGCGATATGGATTTCCTGCTCAGCGCGCCGGTGCCCATACGCGCCGTCTTCCTGGCCAAACTGTTGGAAGCTATCTTGCCCAACTTCGCCCTGGTCAGCCTGTTTAGCCTGCCGGTGCTCTACGGGTTGGGCGCTGCCGGCCGGTACAACTTGTTGTACTATCCGCTCGTCGTGATCGTTTTGGTCGCCTTGGCCCTGGCCGCCGCCGGGCTGGCCAGCCTGCTGGTCATGAGCGTCGTGCGCCTGTTTCCCGCCCGGCGCGTGGCCGAGGTGCTGGGCCTCATCGTCGGCGTGTTCTCGCTCCTCTGTTCGCAATCCAACCTGTTGATCAACTCGGCCCAAGTTTCCTCGGCTCAAGTTTCCTCAGCTCAGATGTCGCAAGCACTTAGCTTACTGACGCGTCTCAACGCACCATGGTCACCGCTGGCCTGGGCGGGGCGGGGGCTGCTGGACATGGGCGAAGGGCGCTGGTTAACCGGCGCAGGCTTCCTGGCCCTCACGCTGGGAGGAGTAGGCGTGATCTTTGCCCTGGCCTTGCGCACGGCGGAGCGTCTGTACTACACCGGCTGGGCGAGGGTGCAGGTGGGCACACGTCGCAAGAAAATGGCGCGCCCCTCTCGCCCGGTGGTGGAAAGGAGCGCGCCCCTCTTGGCGGTGGTCGAGCGTATCGTGCCGGCCGCCGTGCGCGGGTTGATCGGCAAGGACCTCCTCGTCATCCGGCGCGATCTGCGCAGCATGTCCCAGTTGATCAGCCCGTTGATCTTGGGCGTGATCTACGCCGTGATGCTGGTACGCGGCGGCGGCCAGGTACCGGCCGGTCAGGGCGAAGCGCCGCTCTGGTTCATGCAAGCGATGAAGAACGTGTTGGTATACGGCAATGTGGCCATCTCGCTGTTCGTGGGCTGGATGCTCTTGTCGCGCCTGGCCATGATGGGCTTTTCGCAAGAAGGCAAAAACTACTGGCTGCTCAAGAGCGCACCAGTGAGTGCCGACCAGCTTCTGGCCGCCAAGTTCCTGGTCGCCTACCTGCCCACGTTGGTCTTGGGGTGTGGATTCTTGCTGGCCGTCTCGTTGCTACAACGCGCCGGCCTGGGGGCGTTATTGTTTGGCCTGTCGGTCGTGGCCTTGTGCTTCGCCGGTGCGGCTGGTGTCAACCTGGCCTTTGGGGTGGTGGGGGTTAATCTGGAGTGGAACGATCCAGGGCAAATGACGCGTGGTACCACGGGGTGTCTGGGTATGATAGCGAGCGCCGGTTACATGCTTGTCACTTTGACCCTGTTCTTCGTCCCGCCGATTGGCTTGGCCCTGCTGGGCCGGTCAGAGACAGCCGGGCAGCTCGCTGGCCTGGTGCTGGGGGGCATAGTCAGCCTGTTCTGCGCCATCGCCCCACCACGGCTGGTGCGTGACCGCGTGCCACGTATCGGCGAGGTGTAAGCACACGTTTAGGTGAAAAGCTCGTCATTGCTCAGGGTGTTTGACCTCCAGGACGTGCTGGCCGCCATCGGCCAGGCGGGCCAGGAAGGGGCCCAGGTGGCTGCGCAACTCATCGCTCAGGTGCCCCACCACCAGCAGGTCCACCTCCGGGTGCTCCTTGATGTATCCCTCAATCTCCTCGCTGACTGCACCTTCTCGTAGCTCCGTTGCCGTCTCCACGGTGGCCGCGGCCGCCCGCTGCCGTGCCCGCTCCAGAATCAGCTCGCCGATGTGGTGCAGGTCAGTGGCCATCATCTCCAGTTCCACCTCGCTCGTGGCCTGCTCGATGGCGAACGAAGTGTCCACCACGTAGAGGAAGGTAAGGTGAGCGCCACTCTCCCTGGCGATGGCGATGGCCTTGTCCTCCGTCGTCCTGGACGCCTCCCCGCCCCGCGTGGCACAGACGATATTCTTGTAAGCCACCTTCTCCATCAATTCACCTCCGTCGTCCTTCGTCCCTCATCCCTCGTCCCTCGTCGCTCATCCCTCGTCCCTCATCTCAGCATGGCCAATCCCAGCAGCCAGATGGTAGCAATGAGCAGGGTGGCTATAGTCACCGGCAGGCCCTTCTTCAGGAACTCGTTGAAGGTGATGGGGTAGCCTACCCGCTCGGCCAGGCCCACGGCCACGATGTTGGCCGCGGCGGCGATGACGGTGCCATTCCCGCCCAAGCAGGCCCCGAAGGCCAGCGCCCAGTAGAGGATCTTCCCCTGCGCCCCGGGCACCGTCGCCGTGAGGAAGGCCACAACGGGCAGCATAGTGAGGGTGAAGGGAATGTTATCCACGAGCATAGAAGCGAAGGCGCTGACCCAGAGCACCAGCAGGATGGCTACCACCAGACTCCCCCCAGCCAGGGTGTTCACCCAGTCAGCCAGAGCCTGGATCAGCCCCACCTCCTGCACCGCCCCCACGACGATGAAGAGCATGATGAAGAAGATGAGGCTGGGCCACTCCACGCCCTCTAGCTCCTTGACGATGTCTGCCCTGGTCCAGACCAGCAGGGCGGCCACGCCGATCAGGGCGGGGATGCTGACCTCCATCTGGAAGAAGCCTTGCACTACAAAGAGGACGATGACGGCCCCGGCGATCAGAAGGCACTTTCTGAGGAGCGCCGGATTGGCGATCTGGTGGCGCTCTTTTAATTCGGCCAGGAGGGTAGCGGCCTCTTCGGCCGGGACGCGGCGAAACTGCCGGCCGTAGAAGAGCCACATCAGGGCGATCAGGGCGACCATCGTCAAGATCACGGCCGGGGCCATGTTAAACAGGAAGTCCACGAAGGTGAAATGGGCAAAGGAGCCCACCAGCAGGTTTGGCGGATCGCCGATGAGGGTGGCTGTCCCGCCCAGGTTGGCGGCAAAAACCTCCGGCAGGAGCAGGGGTAGAGGGTTGATCTTGAGGATAAAGGCGATTTCCACTGTGACCGGCACCATCAGAATGACGACGGTCACGTTGGGCAAGAAGGCAGAGAGAACAGCCGCCGCCACGACGAAGAGGACGGCCATCTGCCACTCGTTCCCGCCGGCCAGGGCGTAAGCGCGCACGGCCAGCCACTGCAAAACCCCTGTGCGGGCGGTAATGGTGACCATGATCATCATGGCCATGAGCAGGAAGATGACGTTAAAGTCAATGTAGTGCACGGCCTTCTGGAAGGAAATGATAAAGAAATCCTGGCTAAAAGTGCCCAGGGTGTAGGTGACGAAGAGCAGGAAAGCGGCCCCCAGGAGGGCAACCACCGTGCGGTGTAGCTTCTCCGTGGAGATGAGGGCATAGGTGGCGAGCAGGACAATGGTGGCGATCCAGAAGGCGGGATTGTGGATGTGCACCAGGGTGAAGTCCAGGCTGGTGTAAAACCCGTTATTCCTCTGAGCAACCTCCGAGGCGCGGATGAGGCGCCTGGTGGTGGCGTAGGTCGGCTTGGTCGCCTGCACAGTAATGATTGTCTCTGGATTCTCCAGAACGGCTGCCTGTTCTGCGCTCAGCGGTAGACGGATCAGAAAAGCCCCCTCTTCGTCTGTCTGCCAGGCTTCGTGTTTCTCATCGCGGGGTTCCAAGCTCTGGCCGCCCATGCTCACCTTGAGTTCCGCGTCGGCTACACCTTCGCCATGGGTGTTGCGCACATACCCCGAAATGGTGAGCATTGGCGGGTCTCCATCAGCCCACGCTGCTGCCAGCGGCCACAATAGACCGATAGCTAAAACAACGAGGCCAATGAGGAGAATTCTCACCTGTCGTGGCATGGTCATGTGTTGTACCGCTGCGTTTCTGGCCGACGGCTTCGCTGGCCACCCACCACCCGCGATACCGGCACAACGAACAGTATGCCGGTGTGGGGTTCCGACAGGTTGCCCACCACCCGTTCCGTAGCCACAATCGCCCGCTCCACGATGGCCTCATCGTCTATCACGGCAAAGAGGGTACGGTGGGCAGCCTGTTCACACGCCGCGAGATCCTGCAGGGACGGCAGCAGAGGAATATCATCGCGGAACAGCGCGTTGGCCACCCGCCGCAATCCTGTGCTCTCCAGCACCGTTGCCCCTGGTATGCCCGCCTCTTCCCAGGCCGGCAGGAGATCGCGTAACAACTCTGGGTTGTCCAGGACAAAGACGAGGAGGGAAAACATCACCTTACCCCTTTCCCTTGAGATGAAGAACGAAATACCGAACGCAGCATGACGGGGGTGAGCAGTGTGGTCACCAGGACGACGATCACCATCGCGGCGAAGATTCCAGGCCCGATGAGTCCACTGCTCAGCCCAACCGCGGCCACGATCAGTCCGACTTCCCCTCGAGAAACCATACCAATGCCCACCCGCAGGGCCTCACGATTAGAGAAGCCACTGAGGCGAGCTCCCAACCCACAGCCGATGATCTTACTAAGGACGGCAATCACTACAATGGCCAGGGTGAACAACAGGTCCTCACCGCTGAGCGCCCGGCCGTTCGCCCTCAGACCCACACTGACAAAGAAGATGGGCACCAGGAAACCGTAGGTGATAGTGTGGATGCCCTCCTCGATGTTCTCGCGCAGGGGCGTGCTTGCGAACAGCAGGCCAGCCACGAAGGAGCCGGTGATGGCGGCCATCCCGCCAATCGCCTCTGCGGACCAGGCATAGATGAGGGTAACGACGATGACCAGGGCGATCAGGCCCTCGCTGATGGGCAAGGCCGACACCCGTCGCGCCAGGCGCGTAAACAGAAGTGAGCCGATGAGCAAGGCCCCCACCAGGTACACAGCCATACGCCCGGCAATGACGATCAGGTCGCTGAGCCCCACCCCACCACTGCTTTCGCCGGTGACGGCCACGTAGCCGGAGAGCAGGAGAATCACCAGGATGTCGTCCACCACTGCCGCTGCCAAAAGTGCCAGGCCCTCACGGCTACGCAGGATGCCGAGCTCCATCAGCGTTTGTGCTGAGATGCTTACCGACGTCGCCGTCAGAATAAGGCCCACGAAGATAGCACTCACCAGAGAGAAGCCAAAGGCCAGGGCGACCGCTGCCCCCAGGAGCAGGGGCACGACTACGCCCAGAGTGCCGGTGAGCAGCGCCGTCCCACCCACATGGCGCATCTCGGCAATGTCAATCTCCAGTCCTGCCATGAACATGAGGAAGATGACTCCCAGCTCGGCAAGATAGAGCGTGGCCCCTTGCACATGGCCGTGGGCGAACGGCTCGCGGGCAAACAGGTTAATGAGGGTCGGGCCGAGAAGCAGGCCCATGAGCAATTCCCCCAGTACGGCCGGCTGGTGCAGGCGCAGGCTGAGATAGCCAGCAGCTTTGGCTGAGAGGATGATGATGGAAAGAACCAGCAAGAAGCCGAGAGAAGACTCCATGTGTACCCCCTGGGTGCATTGAGGCAGCCTAACCTCGTAGGCGCGACCTCCCGCCGCAACTCTATAACCCGATGCCGCGTACATACAACAAGAACACGCCAGCCAGATAAAGAATTATCAGAAGCAGAGCGTCCAATTCGATAAACAAGAAGCGCCGTTCCAGACGGGCCAAATTGCCCACCAGGGCCAGGTTGGTCAACAGTAATCCCAGCAACCCGGCCAGCACAAAGGCCGGATCAATGACGGCCAGAAAACGTCCTGGTGTGTAAAATAAATCCACTGAAGCCAGAGCGAACATGTTGAAGACATTACTGCCGAACAGATTGCCCACCGCCATATCAAACGCCCCTAGGCGGATGGCGGCCAGTGCAGCCACCAACTCAGGCAACGAAGTGACAAACGCCACCAGCACCGCGCCCACAAAACCTGTGCCCAGCCCGGTGAGGTGCGCGATCTCAACACTGGACGAAACCAGGTACGGTACGACCAGGATCAAGACCACCGTTGCCGCGCCAAACCCCAGCAGGGCGCGCCTCAAGCTCAGCACATGCCCTGACACAGCTTCGGGTAGCGGCTCCATAGCCGCGCCCGATTGCTGCCCCTGGAGTTGGATCAGCCGGACACCGCCAATGTAGACCAGGATGACGATGAGGCTATCCACACCGACCCAGCCAATCTGCCAGGGGATGTTGGCGATCATGAAGAACATCACCAGCCCGATCATTGATGTGGCCAAAGCAGCGGTCAAGGCGTGGGTGAAGGCTACCTGGCGCAAGATGCGTGCTCGCTGATTGAGAAGGTCCAGCACAGCCAGCAGAAACATGTTGAACATGTTGCTGCCAAAGAAATTGCCCGCCGCCAGGTTGGGCACGGTCTGCTGGATAGAGCTGATGGCCGTGACCAGTTCTGGCAGTGACGTCGCGCCGGCCAGCAATAACGCCCCGATGAACAGGCCGCCCAAGCGCGTGCGCACCGCAATCACATCGCCGTACTCGGCCAGCTTGATGGCCGTGGCAACGACAACGCCGGAGCTGACCAGAAAAATCAACCAGGCCATAATGCCCTTCCGCCTATCCTGACGAGGAGTTGTATTGCTTGGGCAAGCCCCAGGCGGCTTCCACGGGCAAGGCAAACAAGATGCCGGTGTGCAGGCCGGACAGATCGCCGGTAACGGCCTCCGTAGCGGCCACGGCCCGCCGCACGGCGTCCATATCCGGCACTACCGCAAACAGCGTATTGTGGCTGTACTGGTCGGTGCGCAGCAGACGGCTGAAGCCCATGAACAGAGGCGGGCATTCCTGCTCAAGCTGCTGCCGCAAACGCTGCACCCCAGTGCTGTCCAGTACGGTAATGCCCAAGACACCAGCCTCTGTCCAGCCGTCCAGCACAGCCGTAAGATGGGCCGGGTTGTCCAACACACAGATTAGCAGATACATGTCACCCCATCCTTGCCTAAAGTATCCCTCAAGGCTAAGTAAGTAGCAGAAAGTTTCTTGCACTTTTCCGGCATAGCGGGTATACTTCTCCTGCGAACATCACTTGAGAGAGGAGACCCGCTATGATCCGTGTGCGCCTAACCGACGAGCAACGGCAAG
>Ga0315268_10001330_pt1 | contig 28343 bp, 29 predicted proteins | sample C1_top_MG_FD_204535 | JGI IMG/M metagenome (GOLD analysis project Ga0315268, IMG submission 204535) | Sediment microbial communities from Yellowstone Lake, YNP, Wyoming, USA - C1_top | ecosystem: Environmental > Aquatic > Freshwater > Lake > Sediment | place: USA: Wyoming | collected 2017-08-01
GGTAATAACGCCAGTGCTTCTTCACAGACCGCTGGGTCTATCTGTCTGAATGCGAGTGGTGTTGCTCTTAATCCAAACCAAGCGGGCTGTTTCATTCGCCCGATTCGTGGTGTGGCGTTGGGATTGGGTGTGGGACGAGTGTTTTATGACACGGCGACCTTTGAACTCCAGTATTCAACGACTTAGGCGCTCTACGACAACCCCTCCGTTCGGGTGAAGAAAAACCTGCGGTCTAAGAAATGACTTCCTCGGGTGCGAACACTTGGTCGGTCCCGTTGGAAATAAACAACTTAGAATCACAGATCACCAGTGCGACAAGTGGCGTTCAGAGCATCACAGCGGGGACGAATATCTCACTTACGGGGACGGCACAGAATCCGACGATTAATTCTGCTGGTGGTGTAAGCAGTGTCACGGCGGGAACGAATATCACGATCGGTGGGACGCCTACCGTTCCTATCATAAATGCGACGGGCGTCCAGAGTGTATCGGCGGGAACGAATATCACGATCGGTGGGACGCCTACCGTTCCTATCATAAATGCGACGGGCGTCCAGAGTGTATCGGCGGGAACGGGGATCTCTGTGAGCGGAACGACTGCGATTACCGTAGGAAACACTGGCGTTCTTTCCCTTACTGCGGGGTCTGGCGTGGTTCTCACTGGAACGGCACAGAACCCAATTGTTTCTGCTTCCTACTCACCACCTACCTCTGGAACGGTCTTTGACTTTGCGGGTGGTCCAGTGGTAGTCATTCCAGTGAATCAGATAAACGAGTGTATCATTATTAATTCTCTACCCACTGCTCCACCAACGATACAAATCGTGATGAATGTTCCCAACTACACGGCTCTTGTAGCCCAGTTTGGAGCGAATGCGGTGGTTCATTTCACAATCGGAAACCTACAGAATGGTCTTATGCCTACCTCAATGTTAGTTAGTTCTGTTCCTGCCTCTCCCGCTAATTCAACACGATTCAGTAATAATTTAGAGGGGGCAGTCGCATCAAACCCCCAACCACTTCAAATGCTTGGCTCTTACGCCGACCCCTATTCATTCCCTACTGCGTGTTTAGCCCAAATGTTTCGTGTTTCTATTGTGATAGACAGCGTGTATCAGAGGGCGACCTATTGCCTTACCTGGCTGGGACAGCCGAGTTAGGGTCTTACCAGTTTAAAGAAGTAAAGAGTATATAAGAGTAGAAAAAGGTATAAATAAGTATGCCGAACTATCAAGATGGAAAGATTTATATGATTTGGGCGGGAGAAGACCGCTACTACGGTTCTACAGTCAATACACTTTCAAGGCGTTTCACTCAACATAAATCGTCATACATTAAGAAACACAAGCCCACGACTTGTCATACTGTATTCGCTAAGTATGGTGTAGAGAACTGTAAGATAGAATTGGTAGAGTTATTTTCTTGTAATAGCGTAGAAGAACTGAACGCCCGTGAAGGGTTCTTTATCAGAGAGAATGATTGTGTTAATAAAGTTCTTCCACAGAGAACAGAGGACGAACTCAGGGAATACCACAAAGACCGTAATAATAAATACCACAACGAGAACAGAGATAAAATAAACGAACGGGCAAAGATATACCAGCGGGAGAAGAGGGTGCGAGAACGAGAAATTAAATCTCTCCCCGTTAGTAAAGAATGAGTCTGAATATGGATAGAGTAGGTCGCTTTCTTGCGAAAGTGGAGGGCGGGTCGTATCACAATAAGATAATAAGCGTCACCAGCACTTTAGACGAGAAAGACGAATACGCCAAGCCCTTTACGCAACTGACTATACCGAATGGATTTCTACAACAGATTCCCGATCCCGAGACGGAACGGCAGATTCTTTACATCACAGGAGCCTCGGGCAGTGGCAAATCAACCTATACGGCGAGTTATATTAAGCAATACAAAAAGATGTTCCCTAAGAACGAAGTGTATTGTTTCTCCGCACTAAACGACGACGAGAGTCTGGATGTGGTGAATCCGAAGCGTATTATCGTAGATGAAACAATCTATACGAGTCCGATAGAGGTGAGCGAGTTCGCCAACTCCTGCGTCGTTCTGGACGATATAGATGTGATTAGCGACAAGAAGATCCGAGAGGGGGTGTATAGTATTATGAACCAGATTCTGGAAGTAGGTCGCCACTTTAAAATCACCTGTATTATAACCAATCACTTGGCGACAGCGGGTAAGGATACGCGCCGAGTGCTAAACGAATGTCACAGTGTCACTTACTTTCCCTTTTCTGGATCTAATGTAGGCACGAAGCGCCTTCTGGAGGACTATCTGGGTCTGGATAAACATACGATCGCACGAATCAAGAAGTGTAAAAGTCGCTGGGCGACCATCTTTAAGAACTATCCGAATGTCGTTATGTGCGACAAGGAGATATGGCTTCCCGCGGAAGATCCAGACATCTAATAAAACAATATTGGGTGAGTTGGGTGAAAAACAAGTCTTTTTACCAAACCCCGTCTTATAGACCTACTCACGAAGAGAACTTTTGGAAAACACTCAATATTTCACCCAACTCACCCAACTCCTTAAAAAAGAAGTAGTATAACCACTACCTATTTTTTACCACAATAACCAGAGAGCAAGATACTCCCCAAGTGATTTCTTCTTATGTCTGATATGATATAAGCGTCTTCGTTCCTCTGCGACTGCTTTTCCCTCTTCCGCCAAGTAGAGGTGATAATCTCGGTAACCAGTGGCTCCCACACTCGCCACTTTCTCCCCGTCTGAAAAAACATCTATCTTCTTCTTCGGGTTCGTAGAAGGCTTTACTACTACACCGATTTCTTTTGCCCGTTGTTTGGTAAGGTCGCTAATCGGATACATTCTACTTCCGTAGCGATTTTTTCTTGTGTAGCGTCCCCTTGTATTCAAACGGCTCTTCGTAAAGGGAAGAATCTTCTGCGATCTTACCCATTCCTTGCTTTATCGTCAGTGAATAAGGTGGGGCATACACGGCTCGCTGTTGTGGCTCGGCGTGGATCGCAACCTCTTGCTCTTCTTCCAATCCAATCGGCTCGGGCGCGGGCTGGACGATCTCGGGAATAATCACGCTCGCCTCTGGCTCGGCGTAGGCTTCTGTCGGGTGGGAGATTTCGCCTGCGGGGTGGAAGGGATTGGCGGGGACGGGGTTCATACCGAGTGGCTCGGAACCACCTCTCATACCGTGGAAAAAACCAGAGTCACCGTCCTGAGCGTATCGCTGGTAGAACCGGTCGGGCATACTGTCAAACATATCCACTCCACGACCTGCTCCAATAATCGGTTTCCAGCCAGCCCAAGGAGGCTGACTCCAAGAACCACCAGATAGTCGTTCTTGCTGTCGGACTTGCGACTGATTCCAATAAGCACGAAACAAATCGTCAGGATTATTAGACTGTGTGCGAATATCATCCATCTTTCTACTACCCCAGACATTTTATTTCTTCTCTGGAGAAAAACGGGGGTCATTCATCAGATCTCGTAGAGATACCTTCCCCTTTTTCTCCTTTTCTTTTAGAGCGTCCCTATAGATAGTTCCTAACACAGTATGTATGAACTCGTCGCTTGGTTTCTCTCCCCGTTTTGCCTTCGCCTCTTCTATTCTGTATCGCTTGTTCTTTTCTTCTTGTGCCTTCATATCCTCGCTTAGTTTCTTATCCCGTTTCTCTCGTTCTTCCCTCTCCCTTTCTGATCTCCGATCCATCTCCTGTAGATCCTCCAGCGTCATTTCCTCGCCCCTCTGCTCCTTTGGCGTCATAAACCGAAGAAGAATCATTCGTTTTCTGGTGTGTGGCTCGGCGTAGGGCATTTCGGGTGCGTCGTCGTCCAAATTATAGTAGCGTAACAGATGAACCATTCGGGCGTTCTCCTTATCCGTAAAGTTCTTCCCCTGCCGGTCGTCGTTGGACTGCCGAATGAGATCAAATAATTCTTTATATTTCTCTGGCTCTGGATCGTCATACTTGCCGTCGTCCTCGTCTTTCTCGTCCTCTACCTCCACATTCTCCTCTTCTGTGAAACGGTCAAACATAGTAGCAATATCATACGCTCCGCGGTAGTTAATCGGTGGGACTGCCTCCTTGTCCCTTAGTGGCTGGTGTTGCGGTGCGTGCTTCTTCAGAAAATCATAGAACCGCTTTATCGCTTCATCCACCGTAAGGATTTTTTTATGACGCATCAGATCGTGCGTCGCTTTACTCATTTCGTTTATGTCAAACCCGTCGTGAATGGTAGAACTCTTAAACTTTTGCGTGTTTAGAAACTCAGTGCTTAGTGCGCCGTCTTTTACTCGTCTATCGCCCCTGGCTCGTTTGGGTGCGACTCGTGCGTTGCGTTCATCTACTCGCCGTTGGAACTTCGCCTGAACGGCTGGATTTTCTGATTCTCGTCCCATCATAGCCTGTATAAATCCGGACTGTTGGGTCCCACCGAGCATTTTCATTTCTGCTTCCCACGCATCCATTTATAACAGAGTAGAAATTAATCGGGTTTCGCGTATCCCAAAATCTCTTTGCGTTTCGCCTTCAGTTGGGTGAGGCGATCAGACACTACAATCACCAAACGGCGATAGACATTATCCATATTCGCCCGTCTCGCAATCGGTATGCCCGCCTTGTCAGCGATCTGTAAGATCACTTGCTGGAGTTTATATTGGTAATGAACGACCGCACGATAAAGTTTCTCTGGATTGTCGGATAGGAGTTCAGACGCCTCTTTATAAAGGGCTTCAAAGGGGACATCTGGCTTCAGACAACACAATTCAACGATAAAGGCGTTCCACCACGCACAGAACCCCTCTCGGTGTCCTGCGATACCTTCAATCGCCTGGAAGCCCAACTTGCTCGCCCCTCGTATGTAGGGACACGAATCCGCTGACGGCACATAGGCAAAACCCAGTCCTTTCGCGAGTGCTTCACATACCTTATCCACTTTCTTGTATTGTGCTTTAAAGCCCGAGACATCTCCCGTTCCGTGCGGATCTATATTATAGAGTTTCTTATCCACCGCACGAAAGATGAGTAAATTGGAGTGGTGTCCCACCGACTTCACGCCGATCCCCATAAAGAGCATTACTTGCTTTTCTCCGTTCTCAAAGTGCGGTTTTAGTTCCGCGATCAGTGCCTTTACACGAGGGATAGTAAGATCGGTTACATTCTCCGTTACATTAAAGAGTCTCACGGGGTGAGATTTCCCGTATTCGTCACCAAAGATTGCCCTTGCTTTCGCCTCCAGTTCTTCCCGAGTTCGTGCGGAGATTTGTTTTTGTCCTGGAACGGAGATGTCCCTTGTCAGTTTAACATTCTGCCCGTGATCTGTGTCAATAATAGGAAGGCGATACTGTGTAATATAGTAATACATAAAGATCGTTTCATCCACCTGATACGCTCCGCCTTGCTTCTCACGATACTCATAAATGTTCTTTGGATTCAATACCTCCGTAATGACATCATTAAAGTGAAGGTGCGACACAGCGTAATCTACGAGTTTGTTAATCTCCTCCTCAAACTTCGTTCGTGGTGACTCAAACTTGCCGAGAACGGGGACGGGTTCCTCTTTCTCGTCTTCTTCTTCCTCTTTCTTTGGGACTTCCGCCACGGGAACGACAACGGGGCGGGCGACCTTGGGGCGTTGCGGTAGGGGTGCCTTAGGAAGGTCAAACATTCCTGGCGGGAAGATGTTATCGTCTGGATCTGGATCGTCATATTTGCCGTCGTCCTCTCGTCTCGCTCGTCGTCTCTCTCTCTCCTCCGCACCGCGGGACTCGTTCCACTTCGTAAAAAGGTCGTTCAAATCGTAGGTGTCACCATAGTGAATGGTCTTGTCTTCGTTCCAGATAGGGGTATGCGGGTTGGCGTTCGCGATCACATAATTGTAAAACTGCTCTACTTGCTCTCGGTGGGCGTCGGGTAGGCGTGCCTTCTTCTTCTCCGCCAGATCGTGGGTCGTCTTCGTGAGTTTCTGAATCTTAAACCCCTTCTTATCCAAATACTTAAACTTTTTCTTGTTTTCTACTGTATTTACATCTTCGCCCGCCTCTTGCGCCTTGTCTCTCGCCATCATAGCCCGAATGAATCCAGACTGTTTTGTGCCTCCTACTTCCATTCTATCCTTAGACAACAAATCATTCAGACCCACTTTCCCAAAGGGTCGGGACTCGTTCCGACTCCCTTTCGCTCCGCCTACATTCTTCCGTAAATCGTTGTCGTGCTTAGGGTTTCCATCTAAGTAGGAAAAAACTCTCGCAAACGCCCAGTTCTCCTTGGAAAGTTTCTTAGAAGCGGGAGCGGACACATTCTTCATATACGACCCCTTCAGACGAACTGATTTCGCCACCCCTCCGCCTGGTGCGGTATAAGCCCCTATTCCTCTGTTATACACTTCTTGTAGGGTCTTCTCTGGAACACCTGTAATAGAAGCAAGTTCCGCAAGGCTATACCCCTTATCCTCCAGTTTCCACTTCTTTAATACATTCTCTCGGTGCGTTCCGCCCTCCAGCGGAATAATTATTTCGTTCTTTGCTCCGCCGATCCCCAGATATTTGTTCGCCAACGCAAGAGCGTGTGTATAACCTTGTGAAATAGCGTGAGTAGAGTCGGGCAACTCCTTCGCCAACTCGGACAGATCCTGAAAGACAAACTGCTTCTCGGGTTCTCGGTAAAGCCCCTCACTTTGTAGTAGATTGCTTACGAAGTCCTGACAATTATTCGCTCCCAGCGCGGAATAGGCAAAGAAAGCCGTTTCTCCCATACGCTGTCGGGTCTTCTCAAACATTCCGTCAAGTGTGATTTTCTGCCCCTTTGGGATCGGCACCTCTTGTTCTTCTTGTCCTTCTACTGGATCCACTCGTTCATTCACGCTCACGACCTCCAGTTTTTCTACGCTTAACTGCTTCGGAATCTTTCTTCCCACCCTAAGTGCGGATTTCTCCCAAGTGTTTTTCAGATAGACGACCAGACTAAGATGAAAAAACTTGTCAAAGCCGTATTTCTTCTTTAGTTGCTCCCACTTGCCCGCTGATACGCCTTGTAGTGCTAAATCAATCGCAAACGAGATCGGGACTCTGCGGAGCGTCATACGAGTGATTTGGGTCTTGCCGTATTCGTCCAGTAGTTTCTTAGTGGTCGCCGAATAATCGGTGATAGACACCGCGTTCTTAATATAGTCAAAAAGACCAGACCCCTCCATTTCTATAGAGAGAGAATATTTTGTGTTCCGAATCTAAATAAAAATCTTACGGTAAAGATAGAGATGGAATCTGAATTGGAGGAACGAATGAAAGCGAAGGGTCTGGCGGAGTCCAGTATTAAACTCTACCTACGGAACTTGCGGAAGTTAAACGGCGGGCAACCACTAAAGAACCTCTCCTTCCTGAAGAACCCCGCAACGATTAACGAGCAACTGGCGGAATACAAGCCGAACACTGTCCGTAACTACATCATTTCTATTGTCAGCGTGTTGGGATTGGATAAAGAAAAGCGAGGCAAGAAGAAACTCTATCAGTCGTATGCCGATCAGTTGGTGACACAGAACCGCACGCTGAAGGCGGAGGAGGCAAAGGGAGAGAAGACTCCGACGCAAGAGGCAAACTGGATCACTTGGGCGGAGGTAGAGGAAAAGTGGGAGGGCTTAAAGACGCGGGTAGATGCGTTTCCTTCTAAAGTGAGCGAGGCACAGTATAACACCCTTTTGGAGTTTATGGTGCTAAGTCTGTATGTCCTCCTACCGCCCCGCCGAAACGACTACCAGAATATGGAAATCGTGAAGGACGCACCAGAGGACGCTACGAAAAACTACTTAGAACTGGAGAAGAACCGGTTTGTGTTTAACAAGTTTAAGACGAGCAAACGAGAGGGTCAGTTGGTGATTGAGATCCCCGACAAACTCCACGAAGTGATTGACGCCTACCTGGAACACCACCCGCTTCTGAAGGGAAAGCATACGCTCCCCCAGCCGTTCTTGGTGTATGCGGATGGTCGCCCGCTGACTGCTACGAACTCTATCACGCGCATTCTAAATAAAGTGTTTGGGAAGTCAGTGGGGAGCAGTCTATTGCGTCATATCTATCTGGGTAAGTATTCGGGTGTGAAGGAGGAGATGAAAGAAGACGCTAAGATGATGAGCCACACCGTGGATACACAACAGACCTCCTATGTGAAGAAGTAGGGTGAAACTTGGGTGAGTTGGGTGAAATATAGGTCTAAAACGAATTGTCTCGCGTAAGGGGATTCCTATAGGGAACTTTTAGTGAAAACGGATGTTTTTCACCCAACTCGCCCAAACCCCAATCCAATTTTACTCTTTCGGTGCGTCCAATCATTCCGCAAGATTTCTCCGGCATCTATAGAATGGCTCACTATAAAAAGGACTACGATTTCGGAACGCAGAAGCAGACGGAACTCCTACCGAAACTGGAGGCGTTCTTTAAGGATTGTCTCACACCCACTACGGGGCGATTTGATCCCTACGACTACGAGGGGACAACAGCGTCATATGAACTGAAGTCCCGCAACAACACCTACAAAGCCTACCCGACCACCTGTATCGGTCACGACAAGGTGAAACCCGATCACCCTAAGAAACAAGTCTATCTCTTTCATTTCACAGACGGAACCTATTACATCCCCTACGACAAGGATCTGTTTTCTACATTTGAGGTGAAGCCGTTTCTGCGTTGGAGGGATGAGTGGAAGACGAAGGCGAAGGACTATCTTTTTATCCCTGTAGAAAAACTGATCCCCCTTCAGTAATGGAAGTAGTGATCCAAGGCATTCGTATTACGCAAGAGGATGTAGAGAAGTGGTTTATGGGTCTTACGAAAGAGGAACAGAAGCACATCACAAAATAATGTATGATCTCTACAGATGCTTCCCTGGTTAAAGTCGTGGATTTGGACGCCAGAAGAAAAGAAGGAGAAGAAGGAGGAGTATCCCAAGCAAATCGTTTATCCACGAGGACATTACAAACTTTCACCGCTACGGATATTGGAGTGGTTCCATCAAGATCCAAAGTTAGACCCGCTCCCACCTTTTCCTCCGAAGGAGTAGAATGAATACGGAGAACACGCTCATCTCTTCCGCCATTTCTATTGGCGTGTATGTTCTTTATAAAGTCGCCAAAAAATACTATGTTCGCTCAGGGTGTCACGACTCTACACTGGAGATTACAGTGGTAGATAGAGAAACAGATGAAAAGGTAAGCATAGAACAAGTGAAGAACGAGATGGAACACAAAATAGACATAGAACTCCACAAAATCGCCGAGTCTGCGAGTTCTTTACCGAAATAATCCGTAAAGTTCTGAAATAATCCCATATTTACCGTAATTATGGGATTATTTGTGATTTTTACCGTAAAGACCCAGTATAAATTAATTAATTTATACCATATATTTACCGTAATAATCCGATATAATCTGTAATAATCCGATATTTACCGTAAATATAGGATTTATTCAGAACTTTACACGAATCTGGTAAAGAAGTGGGGCGGGTCGCCAAAGTTTTCCTACGATCCCTCCGAGAGCGAATATTCTTCTGCTATTATATTCTACCTTATAAGAAAAGATGTCCGTTCAACGCTTCGCAAAGGCTAATAGCGACAATCAGCCCTATCATATCTACTATGATATGAATGTGATTAACAATGACTCCTCGTTTCCCTCTAAGCCAGTGCGATTCCAATACAAAGAGACGCGTTCCAACTACTTTTTGGGATCCCCACAGGACTATTTTATGAGTATCGTGCGCTTCAATCTACAGACTCCGACACTCCCCGTGTTTATCCCACAGATAGACCTGAATCCCAACACGAACTTCGGCGGAGTCTATCCGATCCAGTCTATGAGTGGTCTAACCAACACCGCCACTTTTGTCGTTAATTTCTACACGAACATTCCGCAAAAGGTTGGCTCAGTAATGAAACTGAGCCTCTCTAATGGGGCGACGACTTCTATCTTTGACACATCTAACACCTACGACAACTACTACCGTATTGTTGCCTCTACCACTTCCTCTTTTGGTGTCACCAGCACCTCTCTCCTTAACACTGGCGCAGTCCCAGGTGGTGTTCCGAACAACTATCCAGGAGGAACAACAACGGCGTTCTCCCTTCTTGGTGGTTCTCAGCAGTTGGGCTATGCGGTCATCTCGGCGTCGGCTCTGGTGTTTAACCCAGCAAACAACGAACTCACGCTCACTGTGGGGGCAACAGCGAATCTCCCTTCTCTCGCCCCTCTCTTCTTTGCGGGTGACACGATCTATATTAACAATTCTAAGCAATACAACGGCAATTACACAATATTGTCGGTCGTTGGACTCGTTATGGTTCTGAACGCACCGTCTCTCTCTAAAGTATCCAATCTCCAACCATACGCTGGCGGTGGCTCTTTCACTTCGGACGGCGATTTCTACAATATCACCCCTTACAACCTCACACTCTCCTTTTCAAACATATCCACCACCACCTACACCTCTGCGGTCACTTACATTCCCAACGACCGCACCGCGTCCGCCCCCTCTTGGAATCCCTCCAGCCCCCAGGCACTCACACTGGAACAACTCACGAGTCCGTATTACTATGTGTATAACTACGAGGTGTTTATCAATATGATTAACCAGACGCTTACCAACGCCTTCTGGGGTGTAAATGGTGCGAGGTATGCTTCTATCGGTGGCGTGAAACCGTGGCTTAGTGCGAGTGGAACGACGGTTTCTACCTATCAGCCTCCCTCTATGTCGTTTAATGTAGATGCTCTCACGGCGATCCTTACGGGTGATAATGCGATTTTCTCACAGACAACCCTTACCACCACTCCTTCTTTCATCTACTTCAACCAATCCCTCTCTACGCTCTTCAATTCCTTCCCTTACGAGTTCCAGAATGTCCGCCCCGAGTCGCCGTTGTGGTCGTATATTGTGTTTAACACCAACGCTGGGGCTGGTCTGTATATCGTTTCCACCTATAGCGCTCTGGGTGTGATTACTCCCGCCTATACGGCGATTCAAGTCTATCAAGACCACCAGACAGCGTCTCTAATGAACCCCGTTCAGTCTATCGTTTTTACCAGCACGCTCCTCCCCGTCGTGATGGAGAATGTAGGCACTCCTTCCATTCTGAACGGAACCGCTCCTAACAGTATCACACTTGGCTCTACAGCGAATATCTTTCCCGTCGTCACCGACTTTATCGTGCCGTTCAGTGCGACCAACGGATATGTCCCAGACATTTCGTATGTTCCCAACGGAGAATACCGGCTGGTAGATTTGTATGGTGAGAGTCCTTGTAATCAGGTGGATATTCAGGTCTTCTGGAAGGATCAGTATGGACTCCTTCACCCCTTCTTGCTCGGCTCGGGTTGCTCTGGCTCTTTGAAACTTATGTTTCGCAGAAAAGATTATAATAACGCTGATCTCTGAGCGGTTGGGTGAGTTGGGTGAAAAAACCCCGTTTTTACTAAAAGTTCCCTATGGACTATCTTCACGAAGACTACTTTATGAAAAGAGACCATTTTTCACCCAACTCACCCAACTCTTTCTACTCCTCCGACACAAAAGTGAGTTTCGTTCGCCAACTTTTTTTGTAGGGGGAGTATAGAAACCAAATGTCGCAGGATTTCCAGAAAGTTCTTGTGAAAGATGATCGTCTGAATGTCACTGACGCCGTTCAGTATGCCGTCCATAAGGGCGGTCAGAATATGACCCCCGCCACCTTCCAGGCAATCTCTGCTACGCCGTCCTCGGTTACTTTTAATATTCAGGTGAATGGTTGCCTATAAATGTCCCTACGCAAGTAGCGGGCAAGTCGTGCTGATACGGCGACACTTCCAAACTGCGGGGAAACCTTGCTAAGTTATGACTACTAAACCACATCTGAAAGGGTGTGGTGGCGACTGCTAATTCCAGTCGGTATAGTAAAAAGGTCATAAATAAAGGCAATCCGCAACCAAGCCCCCTACGGGGGGAAGGCTCAACGACTAAATGGTAGTGGGCGATCGGTTCTCCGATCGCTTAAGATATAGTCTAAACCAACCCGAGAGGGTTTCTCCCAGTAGTATGGGAGATAGTAATGATTCTGGAAACAAATAGCCAGAGGAACGAGGTATAATTGTCCCTCCGAACAAACTCTAATTGATCGCCGTGTGCTTTGGCGTTCTACTTGTATTCTTAAGGCAACGATCACAGGTAACGCTGACAACAACGGTCAGATGCCTCTGAATGTCGGTGTCAGCGACGCCCTTTCTGCTTTTCCGCTCCACCAGTTGGCTACGGTGATGACGGCTACTATCAATAACAACTCCGTTTCAATCAACATTCGCGACAACTTGCCCGCCCTCCTCCGCTTTAACGATCGCCGAGAACTCCAGCGCTACAACGGCTACACCCCCGTCGCCCCCGATTTGCTCGCGGACTACAAGTCGGGTATCGGCTCTAACCTTAACTCGCTCGGTGGCTGGAACAACGCCTCGGATAACGACCTCTACCAGCGCGGTGCGTTCGTAATTGACGGTATTTCTACCGCTCTTAGCGCACAGGGTGGTCTTTCTAACCCTCTTGTCCCCCCTACCCCGATTGTGTTTCCCGGTGCCGACCAGGTCATTTACATCCAATTCACCTCCACCGAGCCTCTGCTCTTGTCGCCCTTCATCTTTGCGGATCCGAAGAGCAACAACCAGGCGTTCTATGGCGTTCAAAATATGAACTTTGTATTTAATATCGGTGACGCCACCCGTGTTTGGCGCACAGCGAACTACACAAACGCTCAGACGCTCAGCCCGCTCGGCTCTACCTTCATCTCGGCTATGTCCGTCCAGTCGTTCTCGCAAACGCAACTTTTGTTTAACTTTCTCACGCCTCACCCGTCAGATCTAATGCCCGCCCGCAATACCGTCCCATTTTACGAGACCCCGAGATTTTTAACTGCTCCACAAGTGCCGTTTGAAGGCTTTAACCCTTCTCTCTCGTCAGGCATTCAGCAAGGCGCCGTGACCCTCAGCACTTCCTCCCTTCAACTCAACCAAATTCCAGACAAACTAATTATTCAAGTGCGTAACCCGCTCGGCTCTACAGCGTGGGGTCAGCCCGACGCCTTCCTTACGATTCGTGGTGTTTCAATCAACTTCAACAACCAGTCGGGTATTCTCTCAAGTGCTACTCAACAGGACTTGTATCGCTACTCGGTGGAGAACGGTTCAAATCAGTCGTTTCAGGAGTTCAGTGGTTTCGCCACCGTCCCCGATCCGGTGTCGGGTTGCGGTCGCAAGATTCCCACCTCTGGTTCTCTGCTGATCTTGGAGTTCGGCAAGGACATTCAACTGACAGAAGACTACTACGCCAGCGGTAGTTTGGGAAATTTTTCGCTCCAAATCAACCTCCAGGTGGCGAATCAGTTTCCTTATAGCATTACACCAGAGATTGTCCTAATCTGCGTGAATAGCGGTTTGTTCGTGAATGAGCGCGGAACTTCCAGCCAATACACTGGTATTCTCACGAAGCAGGATGTATTGGAGGCTTCGGCACAAGAGCCTATGTATCAGTCGTCGGTCAAGCGAATGGTCGGCGGTGGCTTCTTGGACTCGCTCAAGTCAGTAGCGGGCAAGATTCTCCCTCACCTTCTCAAGCACGGCAAAGAAGAACTCGGTAAATCGGGTCACCCGGTTGCGAAGATGGCTCACAGCGCTATGGGCGCTATGGGCTACGGTGCGTCGGGCGGTGGCTCAAGCGGTGGCGCTCGTATGAAACTCGCCGATCGTCTGATGAGCGGAAAATAAAATGTTTCTACTCCAATAGAAAAGAATGTCTAACGCAGAAATCGCTTCACAGTCGTCCCCCGAGTATTCCTTTACCTATCCCGCTATGGTTGCGGGCGTGATTGCGAATGTCGCACAGATTCCTAACTTTCTCGGCAGTGTTTCACATATTGTAGGCTGTGTTCGTGTCACGGCAGGAGGTGTAGTCGGCACTGTCACATCTGGTGTCAGCCTCTCTCCCAGCCCTCTGACTGCTCCAGGTTTTGCTCTTGTATCTCTCGTGTCAAGTGTTAATACGGATACCTCCGTCTATCGTATCTACTGGACGAATCGTGTCGCCCAGTCGCAACTTCAGACCGTCCTTTCGTGCTAATCTGTTTTTTTTAGCGTATCTTTTTTGTTACCCTACAATAAAGATGTCTAACGCAGAAATCGCTCCCGAGTCCTCTCCGTATTTTTCCGTCCTCTACACCCTCCAGGCGGGTGGTATTTTCACCAACACTACTCCGATTCCCAACTATAAGGGTGCGTGTTCCAGAATCGTTGGTGTCGTTCAGACAACCTCTCTTGTAGATGGTGGCTTAGTAACTGCTACACAAGGAGCATCTCCAGCCGTTATTGCTCCTCCAGCAGATGGTTACGCTACAATTCGCCTTACCTCCGTTTTTGCTGGCGACCTTAATTCATACCGCATCTATTGGACGAACGAGGTCGCCCAGTCGCAGTTGCTAAATGTCCTCCCTTGCTAATCCCGGCAATACCGAATTATTTTTATTACGCCATTCTTTTTATTATCCTATAGTAAAAAGAATGCCCTACGACAACGCCTATAATCGTGGAATCGCTAAGGTGGTAGATCGCTATAATGATCGTTTTTCTACTCTTTATGCCTACTCTCCAGTAGATGGTAGGGGTGGGTATGCGGGAGGTGGCTCAAGCGCTGGTGTTCTGTTTCAGATGGGGAACGCTTCTAAGCGTGACGCCGAGGACAATGTTATTAACGACGACCTATCACTTCCTGCGGTATATTATTTGGGAAACAGCAGTGAAGGGATGAGTGGGGGCAACGGCTTCGCCGAGGGAACCTATCGTGATCGTGGGGACGGACACTCCGACGGCGTGACTGGAGTGTATAAGAAGGGCGAGGGAATGTCTGGTGGCGGTGCGTCTGGTGGTAATCTCTTCGGCGATATCTTCCACGGCTTTGAAGATCTCGGCTCGGATATCGGTAAGGCAGTAGAATATGTGAATCCCTTCGGCTCAGGCAAACCAGACCACAAGAAGGCTCGCCTCTTCGGTCGTATGCTCGGCAAATTGATGAAACATAAGGAAGGTATGGGTGCGTCTGGTGGCGGTATGTCAGGCGGTTCGTGGTGGGATTCACTGAAGGAGGGCATTTCAGATGTTGTAGGCGTTGTCCCTCACCTTCTTCTCCACGGTCTGGGTCAGGAAGTGCCTATCGCTCCAGTAGGCGGTGCGATTCTCGGCAACCCCGACCCTTATCCGGTAAAGGGCAATTCTCAGCGTATTGCGGGTCGTGGTCGTGGTCGCCCGAAGGGGTCAGGTAAGAAGAAGGAACTAATCGGTCAGAAGCAGGGCGACCTCCTTGCTATGCCTACCTCGTCCGTTTGCCTTGCGAATGGTGTTCCACCAACCGCACAACTCCAAGGCTCTTACGGTGGCGGTAAGCCCCACTCCAAAGCAGAGATGAAGGTAATGAAGGCAGTGGAGAAGAAACTGAAGAAGGAGGGTAAGGGAATGTCTGGTGGTAAGAACCTTTCGGGTATGACTGACCGCACAATTGGTGGAGGTGTGTCGGGCGGTGACGGTCGCAAGGCTCGCGCGGAGATCGTGTCGCGTATTATGAAAGAGCGCGGTGTGAAGATGATAGAGGCGAGCCGTATCGTGAAATCTGAGGGACTATACAAAAAGTAAGGTTGGGTGAAACTTGGGTGAGTTGGGTGAAAAAGGGGTCTAAAACGAATTGTCTCGTGTGAGGAGGATTCCTATAGGGAACTTTTAGTGAAAACGACGATATTTCACCCAACTCACCCAAATCGCTCAAATAATATTCTATCCCCCCAATAAATGGATACACTCCGACAAAAGCAGAATATGGAGATACTGGATGTCTTCAAGGATCTGAACCAACAAGTGGTTGGTAGAACCAGAAAGCAAGTCGCCGTGTTCCCCGACACCCTTAAGCCAAAGACGGAGCGCGATCTGGCGGTAGAGGTGAATGTAGATAAGGCGATAGAGGGGATTAACAAGACGATAGAGCAGAAACTCGGCAGTCTGGAGTTCTTCTTACAGAATGCGAAACGCTTTCAAGATCCGAAGTTCTCCCAGTCCGTCATCCAAGCGATAGAGCAATCCACCAACACAGGAGATGTCATTCCGCTGTATAACAATATCGCCCGCTCCGCTCACACGATTGGACTCAGTCGCGAATCCCTACAAGTCATTCAGATCCAACTCCAAGCACTCCTCCCCAATCTGGAGGCGATTACTTATGGTCTTCTACAGGCGGTAAGCAGTGCGTTAGGGATTATGAACGAAGAGAATGTAGAGGAAGACGACCCCGCACCAGAATACCCAAAATCGCTCACTGGTGCGTCGCTGGACTTCCTACGAACCTACGCCGTGTATCAGTTTATTAAAGAGGAGGCAGACAAAGACAATACGGCGACACCCGAACTTCTTACAGTAGAAGCACTGAATACCGGCTTTAAGAATGCGTTTGAAAATCTGTCACAGTTTGATATTAATACGATTAAAGAATGCCTCCCCAACGCCAACTGGTTACTCTCCAGTGGTATGAGGAATGTCCCCGATTTCCCAGTAGATAATTGGGATGGGCGACTGGATGCCTTAGAGGAGGAGTTGGGGTTTAAAATCCCAGGGGCGCTACAAGTATCGCTGAAAAGACTACCACTTAACAAGAGAAAGGATGCGTTGGCGACGCTGAAAAGCGAGATCGTTCCAGAAGTGAGGAGACAATTTACACGAAAGGATCAGGAGCGCATTCAGGTAGTAGAATCTCTTGCGAAAGAAGTTCGTGATGAAGACGAACAGTATCGCCGATTGATGGATCAGAAACAAATGATCGCAGAAGAGATTGAGGCGCTTGAGCGAGGCGTTCAGATAGACCCAGTGGAAGCAGATAGACTGTTCCAACTTCTTCCAGAACTTCCCGTTGAGCCAGAGATGCCGGACTATTTGGATTACTTCCCAGACGAACGAGCATACGAGCAAATGATGGACGACTACAGAATCGCTATGCGGGTGTATAGAGAGAAACAACAGGAATACGATTTTATCGTGGGACAGAATGCGTTTATGAGGGAACTACTGATCCCCGATCAGAATGAAGCAGAACGAGACGAGCAAATAAGAGCAAGGGAGCAGATGCTTCGGGAACTAAAACCACAGGAGCAGGCGCTCATAACGAGTATCCGACGGAAACGAGAAAAGGTTATCATTATGGCGAGAGGTAATGCTCGTGAAAGAGACGCCGTCGTGGATGCGCTACGGATTATTGTTAATAAAGCACTACCAGAAGGTTACCGTATTGGAAAACAAAGAACCGTTCCGTTTGACCCCAGAGTGAAGAAAGAGTTTAAAGACACTGTGGCGAAACTTCCAGCCGATCGCCCCGACATACAGGATTTTGACGACGACGAAGAGCGAGAAGAGGAAGACGAGAAATACGACGGCTCGGGCAAGGGTAACCGCTTGGAGACCCGAGGACTCAGCACACTACGCAAGAACTACGGTTTCCGAGACTCCGAATCCGAACAGGATTCCGACAGCGAATCAGACGGTGACGCCCTTGACTTTGACGACCGACGCAACGAACACTACTACACCCGCCCAGCGGGGCGTCCGCACGGCTATATGTAAAATATTTCCCTCTATAAATGGATGTCGTAGAACGCCGTCCCGAACGGGATTATTCCGCCGAACTGAAAAACCTCATCCGAATGCTACGATACCCCAAACGCAAGGTAGAACTAAAGGGATCCGCTTCGCTCACCTCTCAGAAATACCCATCCGACTACGACCTCTTTACCACCGTTCCCAAAGACAAGGACAAACTCTACGATTTCTTCGTAGAACTCCTTATCGCAGTGGAAGGCGCAAACGATTTATGGTTCGTAGAACTGAAACTACAGACGGTTGCGGGTCGCAAGGTCAGAGTGTTCCCAGGCGGTCACTTGAAACGGGAAGTGTGGGACAAAATCTTTGATAAACTGGACTTCGTGAAACTGGATCTGATCGCTCGGATCAGTGGGTTCTTCACAGAAGTGAGTGTCCTATACGCTGTTGCCGACCAAACGCAAACGCCAGAAGAGTATATTGCCTCCTTACACAAGGACATAAAAGACTTGACGAAAGAGAAGAAGTGGTATAAGATTCTAAAACGAAAGTTCAGCATTCTAAAGGCAGAGGGCGACAAGAAGGGACTCCTCCGCCTTAGTAAGGTGTTTAACGGTGAATTGGGGAAGGAATATCAGACGATCAGTCGTATGGAGGCGTTGGAGAAGGTGTTGGAGATAGACCAAGACCCGCAGACGATCCAGAAGGCGGTTATATCGCTGAAAGACCTTCACTATCCCCCAGAAGTAGAGAATCTTTCTGGGTGGGTAAAAGAGAAATCCGCCGATCTGAACGCCAAAGCCAAAAAACTGTGATAGGGTATCCAGTGTATTTTTAAAGTCATACAACTTACGAGTGGGTCTTTTTAGACTGACTCGTGAAATGTATTAGAAAAATAGTGCTTTATTCGCACACTTTCAGGTCGTCCAGAACTGGATCGGCGACCTTTTCTTTGTGTTGGTAGGTTTCCAGGGTAAGAAACTCGTCCAGGCTGGGATCGTCGCTTACAACAAAGGTAATTGTGGGCGTGATTTCCACCAGGCGAGCCTTCGCCTCCTCTTCCCGCTCGGTCATCTTCACGACAACAAAGTGGAGTTCATCCGCAACCGTAAGGGGAGTCCATTCTTGCTCCTTACAGAAGGTCAGCACCGTTTCATACGACCACGGTTCGCGCTCTCCGTCTGCCTTCTTCTCAAAAACAACAAAATCCACCATTCTATTACTCGTAGAGATTACTTTTCTTCGGTTGGGACACGCTCCCGATCCGCCTTCTTCACATAACGCTCTTTAGAACGGGTCAGCAGTTTATCCTTATGTGTTTCGTAGTAGTTCTTGTAGTAGGTCTGGCGATATTCGGCAGTGTAAGACTTCGGGATATCCTTCACCTTCTCTGGTTCGTTCTGTATTACTGCTTGTTGCGCTTCCTCGTTGTTCTTCTTCGTTAAGTGCTTCTGTCGGTAACGGATCTGTGCTTGGCGGAGTTGCTCCTTGCGTTTTTCGGTCTTGTCGGTGGCTTCCATTCTACCGGAGAGATGATAGTTTATTTTTAAGTTTGGAACGCAATCAATTTTTTAAGATTTGCGATTGGAATAAAAACAGGGGTCACCCGTTTTACAGACGGAAGGCGCTCACTTCGGTCTTGGGAGCCTCTTCTGGCTCAGGCAGTCGCTTCAGAAGGTAGAACTCCACGCCACTCTTTTTCGTCTCCACCTCATTCACCTTCATCTGATCGTGAAACTTCTTGGGCGTAATACGAAGTCCCGTGTCCGCCATATACATCTTCACGGCGTCGGCTTTCGTCACTCGTTCGCCGGCAGGGGGGAGTTCATCCACCTTCTCCATCTTCTCCTCCAACCAACACAACACCTTGTCGGAATCGTCCAGAAAGGACTTGGTGCTTTCCTTCACCGACGCAGGGCGGTGAAACTCGGTAAAGGACTTCGCCGTCTCCCACAACAGAAGCATAAACTCGTTCGTGATCGGATATTCGCATAATTTGCGCTTCAGATCCCAATCTGCCTTCTTCTCGTTCTTGCGCTTCGGCTCCTCTACGAACTTGTTAAGGTAGTCCAACTTCTCAAAACGGCGACGCAGACCACCATCCACTTTCGTAAAGTCCGGAATGTTGTTACACTGGAGGAAGCAGGTGAAAGTGGGTTTATAGGGACTCTTTGCCGACTGGTGAAGGTCTCGGGCGTTAATCGTGTCACCGCCCGTCAGTGCCTTAATCAGATCCGTTCCCAGTTTCATTCCTCGTCCGTCTGAGTTTTCAGACGACGGCTCGCTCGTCATAAACATACGAATGCCTCGGGCGTTCGCAAGAGTGCTATTCGGTGCGTCGGCTCTGTAGGTCGTCGTCAGAAACTCGTTCGGCGCTTCGTAGTAATAGGCGCCCAGTGCCTCCTTTATCATTCCAAAGAGAACGCCCTTGCCGTTACCACCCGAACCCGTGTGACAGTAGAGTTTCTCGTAGCGGTTCGTAAAGAGAGCCATTCCGACCGTCTCCAACCAATACCGAACGACTTGCGGATCGTCAAAGATGTTTAGGAGTTCCGCCATAATCATCTTGCGGACTGGCTCCGCACTCTCTTGCGTAAGGGGCTTGCCCGTCGTGCGACAGATGTTATCCTCCCGTTGGATCAGGCGAATCGTCTTGGTAGAGTAGTCTAAGAGGAGACCGTTGGAGAACGCCAGGAGATCCGTATTCGTGTCAATCGTCTTGTAGAGATCGTCGTCCGTGTAGAGACCTCGGATAAAGTCAATCACGCCGTTAATCCACTGCGACTGTCCGAATGTCTTGTGCGCGTCCATTCCGATTCTCATACAGGGTAAGTAGGTTTCAGAATCTCTCTTCAAACCCTTCACGGCGTTGTGTGCCTCTTCTTGGAGTCGGTCACTCACCAGACGCTTCAGAGAATCGGGGTGTCCTTTTCCCAGACGCACAAGCGTGTTTTGTTCGGTGTAGCGAAACCAGCATTCCTCGCTATAGACAAAGTCTTGTGGGACAAGTCCCACAAAGATCTTCGCCATTTCGTTCTGGTTACTGTTTTTCATATGATCCCAGGTCATCTCCAGACCAAACAGTTTCTGGAACTCCTCGGGATTGTCCTCTTTCGCCCAACGGGACAGGCTCCGCTTGGTGAATCCCGTTCGGGGCGTGATAGAACGGTATGCCGTTCGGCAGTCCCGCTCGTTGTATTTGTCCGACTTCGCACTGAAAGTAAGGAATAGTTCTTCGCCGTCTGTCAGGTCGTGATAGAGCGCCTTCAGGGCAAATCCCACTTTCATCCAGGAGTCGTATCCCGTCGCTCGTTCTTCGGAAAGGAGATCAATCAGTTGCCCCACCTCGTTCGCCGTTTTCGTCAAAAGTTCGTGCGCCTCCTTTTGGATCGGGGCGATCCCCGCCGGCAGGGGCGACTCCTCAGGAACAATCACCTCGTTCTTGGGTTTAGACACCTCAGACACTTCGTCAAAGATGCCTTGGTGGAAGGTCGTGGAAGCGATTGTGGCGCCAGGCTTCACCGACTTGTAGGCGTAGGTCTTGCCCTCAAACTCGTAGGACGAACCCTCTATCACGATATAATCGGTAATCAGGTCAATCCCTCCCTTCACGCCAGGGCGAAGCCAGGAACGCCACTCCTCCACATCCAGTTTTCGGTCATACTTCACGCCGTTAGACTGAAAGTAGAAGTGCGCCCCGCCCGATCCCGTTTCCACCACATAGGACGACGCCTCCCACAGGCGATTGTAGGCTTCTTCCGTCAGAGTCTCTTGGGCGGTCATACCGTTATGCGTATCCACATCCACGACATACATATTCACCTTAGACAAGAGTCCATACCAGGCGTTCGCAGAACAACCTCGGTGTTTCACATACTCGTGGTGGAAGCCGGGGAAGTGATTCCAACTGACCCCCTCGGGCGTCTTGGGGTTGGCGAATCCACTGCCTTTCACCACACGACCCTTTTTCTCGTCAAAGTGCGGGCGAAACTGAACGGCGGAGATCGGGGCGTTATTCTTTTGGAAGTATTCAAGAGTGCGATTCATCTTTCTACCGGAAGTCTTTATCTTTTTTTAAGATTGGAAACGCAATCAATTTTTATGAAAACGGATTACTGGTTTCTCTTTAGGTGGTCGTGCTGTAGGTGATTTCAGTGGTTGCTGTAGGTTTGTATAAAAAAGGGGGGTTGGGTGAAAGTTGGGCGAGTTGGGTGAAATATCGTCGTTTTCACTAAAAGTTCCCTATAGGGAGTATCCTCTCGCGAGGCAATTCTGTTTTGGTCCATTTTTCACCCAACTCACCCAAGTTTCACCCAAACCCTCCCTTTTCATACTTTCTGATTACATAACCTTCGCCAACCAAGAGTCATCCGTCCCCCAAGTGTCCCCCATAAAGCGGGCGACTCGGTCGGGATGAAACACCTTCTCTGATAGTTCCTTCGCAAACGCCAGCCGGTTAAGGGCAGTAAGGGGTTTCGTCCGATCGGTGCGACGAATTGTCGTGCGTTCTGTTGGTGGGGAATACTCCTTCTTCGTCACCACCCAGTCGCAGTCCGACAGTTGGTAACGACTGGTAGGAGGGTATTCTGTGGGGAGTTGGTGGATCTTTAGGGGTCTGCCTGTTTCTTCCAGTCGGTAGTGGATGTGTCCCGAATTAGAGAACGCCCCACTGTAACTAAGGTTATTCCATTCCAAGAACTGGTGACACTGATCGGTCTTCGTGTTGTTAATAAGGAACTCCAATTCATATCCCTTTCCGTGGGAGGTAGGCACAATCGTCGGGTGGCTCGCCCAGTAGCCTCGGATCGGCGCATAGGCTCGGATCGTGTATGTCTCTCGTTTCATAGGGTGATTCTCCATACGAACAACCACTGCTCCAGGAGGGAATGCGAAGTTGTATCGGCAATACACGATAAAGTCCCGCGTGAAGTGAAACTCTCGTGTGACGGGGTGATTGTAAGGGTATTCGTCGTATTTGCCCTCCGTGTCTTCCTCCACCGCTTTATCCACCGCCTTTTGGTAAAGATCCAACGCCTTCTCCATACCCCGTTTCACCGCGGGTTTGTCCCAGTAATACGCCACCACACGCCCGCCTACTACGAACTCGCAGTAGGAATTGTCATTCACAAGGATATGATCCAGAACGCCATTCACGGTATCTCGGCGATTCATCTTATACTTGGTGCGCCCCATCTTAGGGTATAGGTAATCGCCCGCGTCGTTGGCGGACTTCACGCAGTCCTCTGTGTCCCAGTGCTTCTTGTGGTTCTCCAGTAGCACCCATATAAAGCCCTTCGGTTCGTAGTCGGACTGGTAGTTCTGGCGGGTAATAGGGGCAACTTGGACGATCTCGGACTTGGAAAGCGTAATATCACAAGGGGTAAAGGACATCTTGCTCGTTTTGTTATGCCTTTTTATATGTAAAAAAAGCAATCAATCTTTTTTGTTTTTGGATCCGCCCCTCTCCCTTATCGCCCTTTTATATACCTACAGCAACACCCCCCCAATATACCTACAGCAACCCCCCTATTATACCTACAGCAACACCCCTATAAGGGACGCTCTAAGGGTGATAAGGGAGACACAGAAAAAGTTGAATAAAAACTGATTGGCGGTTTCTCATATAAAAAGTCAGACCTAAGAATCACATACAAGATGGAAACACCAGAGCAACGAGCAGAGCGTATCTTTAAGGAAGATGACGAGAAGAAAGTGCGGGACGCCCAGCAAGAACTGCTCTTACGACAACAGAAGCGCCTGGCGGTCGTGGAGAAACACAAGGACGCACTGGATGCTATGATCGTTGGGAAGAAGAAGGGCATTCGCTACCGACGATCCTTCCACAAGTTCGTGACTGAGATCGCGCGAATGGTGTTCGTAACAGAAGCCGACGAATACGATACGATCGGTAAGGTGGATAGACGAATGTGGTCTTCCTACGAACACCATAAAAAGACATTCACCAAGGACGAGTTTGGAGTCGTCGGCGATATCATCCACGAGTTTGGAGCATACGATTACTAAACCCTTATCCTAAGTAGGATTATTTTTTAAAGGGATATACCTACAGCAACCCCTTAATAATACCTACAGCAACACCCCTATAAGGGACGCTCTAAGGGTGATAAGGGAGGGGGGCAGATCCAAACCAATAAAAACTGATTGCGTTTCCAATCTTAAATAATAATCAGAACCCCCGGTAGAAAAGATGTCACACACCCAACTCCTTGATTCCATTATCCTGAAGCAGAAAGCGAAGAAGTCCAAGCCCCAACGCCGAATCGGAGACGCCGTCTTTAAGATGATCGTAGAGATGGCGTATGAGATGAAGTATGCGAATCGCCACTGCGAGAGAGAACGCACCAACCGATTTCCTGGTCTGCCTAAGCGTTGGAACTCCCGTTCTGACGGTAAAGACCACCCCTTTGATGAGGAAACAACAGACTACACCAGAGTTCGGATGGGAGATATTATCGTCCTACCACATATGCTACGAAACGAAAACTTCTGTTGTCGCCTGGCGAAAGTGGTGAGAATTAACAAAAAGTCCATTAGCCTGAAAGACTGCGACCAAGACGGGCAGTTGGTAGAATACGATCCAGAGGACGACCAAGATTTCGCCACGAAAGAACACCGCAAGGACTACAATAAACTATATCCCCACTTTTCCCACCACAATCGCGTAAGTATTATCGTAGGCACGAAACATCTGCGTTGGGACGGCTGGGACTCTTAAGCAACGGGACTGAGTGAAAACTCTATTTTTTTATAGGAATAGATACCTACAGCAACCCCCCAAAGATACCTACAGCAACATACCCATAAGGGGGGTTCGTGGGGCGGTAAGGGAGGGGTAGGGGGGTCAGAGTCATAAAAACTGATTGGACTTTTTCACATATAAAAAGGCATACCAACCGACCAGATATGAACGCCCCCCACACCTCCCGCGAACGCGGACTCCTTTCCGTCGCCTCCCAGCACAAGGGAACCGCCCTCTTCTTCCAGAACACCGTCGTCCCGCACCTGGAAACCACCCTTGTGAAAGTGTTTGCGAAGCACTTTTGTGAGGAGGAACTGTGGGACTACATCCAAAACGCCAGATGGGGAACCTACAAGCAGATCCAATCGTCGTTGATCGGCGTCTATACGACGATCTCCGACTATACGAACAAGAAGGGCGAAACCAAGCCCGCCCACTTCTCAGAGAACGGAGACTATGTCGGCTCTATTAAACAACTGGGCGACACGCCTGTGAGTTACCTGGGACAATTCCGCATCACGAAAGCACGGTTTGAGGCGTATATGCCCGAGAACCCCACGCAGATCGCGGACTTCTTCCGCCCCAAGGAGTTGTCGTCCTGTTGCCCCCAGGGACTCCTGGAGGAACCCATCCCCGTCCCCGCGCGCAAGATGAAGCGCCCGACGATCGCCAAAGAGTAATACAATAACACGACTATACCAACAGAAAGACCCCCAGTAGAATGGGTGTTTTTTATTCCTGTAAGGGGGATACCTACAGCAACCCCCCAAAGATACCTACAGCAACATACCCATAAGGGGGTTCGTGGGGCGGTAAGGGAGGGGTAGGGGGTCAGAAACAATAAAAACTGATTGGTTTTTTTTGTATATAAAAAGGCATACCAAACAACCAGATATAGATATGTCTTACACCATCCAGTCCATCACCTCCACCGACTTCTACCCGAACCTCTATTCTGAGAACGGACTCGCCCGCCGTCGCTCCGTCACCACCGTTTATGAGTTTATGACTCTTCTCCAAGAGGAGATCCTCTCTTCCATCCAACACGACGGCGAGGTGACCGAAAAACAATACCACGAGAAACTGTCGGAATGCGAACACGGAGAGGCGGACGACTTCGCCTCTAACTGCGGAAGCCTTTGCGCCAAGAAGTTCGTGGAACAATACGGAACTTTCCAAGCCATTACGCTCTACAAGGACAATTATGGCTCACTGGATATTCCCGACGACGAAGACCGCTTCTACCGCCTGCTCCTCTGCGTGATCCTCTCCGACTCCGACGAGATCCGCGAGTCCCTCACCTACGAATCCTATCAGTCCTACTGCGAGGAGAACCCGTTGGAAGCCGACGAGTAATACAATAACACACCTCCACGATAGAAAAAGACCCCTACTACAATAGGGATTGTTTTTTATGATAAGAGGGGATACCTACAGCAACACCCCAAAACTACCTACAGCACTAATTAAACTCTAACACCACCACTTTCTTCTCTATCGTAAGGAGGGGCTTCTCCTCCTTTGTTTTTTTAGGCTTTTTCAATTTTTTCTCTTTAGGCACAGCAAAACCAACAGCAACCCCCTTTGTATCTTTTTTCGGCATTCTATCCTATCGGAAGAGATTTAGGGGATCAATTGGGACACGAAGGCGTCTTTGTTGCCTGGGTATTTCTTATCCTCCTCCTTCACATACTTGTAAAACTGCTCCAGATTCATCCCCGCCTTCATCTTTAAAATATACAGCACACACCAGCGACCGCAATCATTCACCTTTTCACTTGCCCGTTGGTATTTCACCTTATTATAAACGACCTGTTCGGGACACTTATCAAATAACTGGGTCAGAAGGGGGCGACTCGCTCCCAGTTCTATACGGCGATCTTTCGGAGTCCAACTGAGTGGCTCGTCTGGAGACCCTCCGTAAGAGTCAAAGTAAGTTACCGTGTCCTCGGCAGATTTAGCCACCGCCACCCAGTGACCCTTGTTCGGCGAATCTTCATACAAGAGAATACAGTATGACTTTACCTCTGGTAGAAGATCGCCCAGCGTAGGATACTTGGCTAATTCACTGTATTTTAGGATAGGTGCTGACGGTAAATACTCTTTTATGTCAGCATCTGACATAGGGGTTGCGATAATATGTCCGACACCTCCGTCCATCTCTACTTGGAATAATAATATATACAGATAGAAATGACTTCTGCTGGAGCGAACACCTGGTCTGTCCCTTTAGAATTAAACAATTTAGAGTCGCAAATCGCACAGATTGGAGCGGGAGCAGTCCAATCCGTCAGCGTAGGCAACACAAACCTCACCCTTTCAGGAACGGCTCAGAATCCCGTCCTCTCAGGAACACTCACTGACCTCACAGGAAGTGTAGCGGGAAACAACCACTATATCGCTGGTATGTATGCCCCGCCCTTCGGCACTTCGGCGATTGTCTGTGCTGGGACGGACACCTTTCTGATAGAAGACACACTTTTTACTCCGCTCCTTGCGGTTTCTAATACCGCAGTGCTACTGGGTGGTGCGGGAACACTCGCAACCGTTCCAGTGACTGCTCCGACGGTTACTCCTGGGACAACAAGCGACGACCAAGTCGCCACCACCGCATTCGTCCAGTCAGCGATTAGCGTAGGCGGGTCGGCTACAATTGCGGTGACAGAAACCGATACGAACGCCGTGTTCTATCCCACCTTCGTGTCTGCGACGGGTGCGGGTCAGACACTACGAGCGGATACAACAACCACCGCATTCTCTATTAATCCCAATACGGGCGACTTTACTGTGGGAACAACACTCAACCTTACCCAGACACAAGTAGCAGTAGGAAAATCGGCGGGAACAACGGCACAAGGTGCTTCTGCTGTTGCGGTAGGACTAAATGCGGGGAACACGGCACAAGGTGCTTCGGCTGTAGCAATAGGAAACGGTGCGGGTCAAGGGAGTGTTTCTGTTGGCGACTTTCAAGGTGCGAACTCAGTAGCAATAGGACAGAATGCGGGTAAAACAACCCAAGCAAATAATTGTATCGCAATAGGGTTAAATGCGGGTCAAACCAGTCAAGGAGTGGGTGGAAATAACGCAATAGCAATCGGACAGAATGCGGGTCAAACGAGCCAAGCGAACGGGTGTATCGCAATCGGTTTTAACGCTGGACTGACGGGACAAACCTCAATCGCAACAGCGGTTGGATTACGGGCGGGGCAAACGAATCAAGGAACGAATAGTTGTGCCTTTGGTCCGTTGGCGGGTCAAACGACACAAGGGGGACTATCAGTAGCAGTGGGTTCTAATGCGGGACAAACGACACAAGGGGCTTCGTCTGTAGCAGTGGGTTATTATGCTGGAAACGCCAGTCAATTGGCTAATTCGGTAGCGGTCGGCTACCAAGCGGGACAGACGAATCAAGGGGCGAATTGCGTTGCGGTAGGACGGGACAGCGGACAAACCACGCAAGGGCAACTCGCAGTAGCAGTTGGTGAAGAAGCGGGAAAAACAACGCAAGGGGCAAACGCAATAGCCGTTGGCTACCAGTCTGGGCTGACTTCGCAGGGAGTTAATAGTGTTTCTATTGGGACACAGGCGGGACTAACCACACAAGGGAGTAACAGTGTGTGTATTGGATATAGTGCGGGAAACGCCAGTCAATCTGCCGACTCCGTCGCCGTTGGTCGTGATAGTGGTGCTACTACCCAAGGAACGCAATCCGTAGCAATTGGTCGCAACGCAGGACAATTTACACAAGGTGCTGGAGCGTGTGCGATTGGATACAACGCTGGTAAGGGTGTGTCTGGTGTTTCTTTTCAAGGGGCGAATGCGATTGCGATAGGTAATAACGCCAGTGCTTCTTCACAGACCGCTGGGTCTATCTGTCTGAATGCGAGTGGTGTTGCTCTTAATCCAAACCAAGCGGGCTGTTTCATTCGCCCGATTCGTGGTGTGGCGTTGGGATTGG
>Ga0315268_10001331_pt1 | contig 28324 bp, 24 predicted proteins | sample C1_top_MG_FD_204535 | JGI IMG/M metagenome (GOLD analysis project Ga0315268, IMG submission 204535) | Sediment microbial communities from Yellowstone Lake, YNP, Wyoming, USA - C1_top | ecosystem: Environmental > Aquatic > Freshwater > Lake > Sediment | place: USA: Wyoming | collected 2017-08-01
CCTCACGCGCCAGAAAGAAGGCGCTCAGGATGACAAGATCAAAAGCAAAGCTTCGTTTATTTCCGGGCAGGTTGCGCGGAGAGCGGAGCCGTGGGAGCGATGCCGGCTTGCATGGCTGCCAGCGCGGTGAGTCCCTGGCGAGCGGTCTGGTTGTCAGGATGCAACTGGAGCTCGCGATGGAATTCCTGTTCAGCCTCGGTCGTGCGTTGCGCGCCTAACAGAACGGCTCCAAGGGCGGCGTGGAATCCCGGCTCGTCGGGCGTGAGTTTGATGGCCTCGCGGGCAGCGCCTTCGGCTTCAGTGAACTTACCGAGGCGAAGCTCAATGCCGGCCAGATGCATCCACCACGGCGCGTACTTGGCATCCAGCTGAACCGCCCGGAAGACGTTCTTCTCGGCGCTCTTGTAATCCTGAAGCTGGTACTCGGCGCGGCCAAGATTGAAGTAGGCAGCGGCGTTGGCTGGACTCCTGACGACGACTTTCTGGAACATCTGCATGGCGATCTGGAGGTCTTCGGGGTCGCCTTTTTCCGCGTAGATCGTCCCCAGATTGAGCATCGCGACATTGCTTTCGGGCGCGACCTTGAGGGCGTGGGTGAAGAGCAGCAGATCGCTGGCCCAATCGCCTTGGTTGTAGAAGGTAAGAATGGCGAAGACCGCCGCAAAGGCGATGGCGACGGCACGGGCACGCGAGAAGCGCACGTCTTCCGGCAGCTTTGCGAGAAGCATCTGCGCGATCGCCACCAGGACAAAGACGACTCCCACGGAGGCGACGTAGGTGTAGCGGTCGTGAACGAGTTCGCCTTCCATGTAAACGCGGAGGTACATCATCGGCGCCAGTGGAAGGGTGAGCCAGGCCAAGGCCGCGACCAGGGCGCGTCGATCGCGGGATGCGCGCACGGCCAAGATGGCGGCGACCACGGCGGTGGCGATGACCAAAAGCGGAACGATGAAGCGCATGCTGAGCGGCGATTCCACCCAAGGGAAACCGTGGAAGAGGCTGAGTTCGTAAGGCAAGAATAGCTGGCGAAGATAGAAGACGATGACCGCCGGCCAGGTCAGGACCATCTCGCGGACGGTTCCGTTGGCCATGTTGTGCGAGAAGCCCTGCAGGATGTGCTGGCGGAGCGCGAGGTAGGCACAGGCGAGAACGAAAAATGGCAGCAGGGCGCGACGCTCGGTAAAGGAAAGCTTTTTGTCGGAAGACAGGGCGGCCCAGGCGCTGATGAAGATCAGCACGGGCAGCACGATGGCGGGTTCCTTCGAGAGGAAGGCCAGCGCCGCAAAGATCAATGCGGCAACATAGCTGGCGAGGGCGCGCGTCTGCTGCCAGCGCAGAAACGCCAGTGTCGCGCCCAGCATCATCACGCACATCAGGGGATCGGTGACTCCCGAGAGCCAGGCGACGGATTCGACATGCACGGGATGGACGGCGAAGAGCAGCGCGGCGATGGCGGCGGCGTTGCGATGCTTGAGGAGGCGCTGACCGAGCCAGAAGACCTGCAGGGTGGCGACGATGTGGAGGCCGATATTGGCGAAGTGCCACGCCGCCGGCGCCAGCATGAAGAACGAATAGTTGAGCTTGAGCCAGAGCAGGAAGATCGGCCGATAGTAATTGGGGGCGACCCGGGGATCGAGCAAGGCCCACACGTGGTGGGTGAAGTATCCGGGCACATACGACCACGAGGTGATCAGGCGATTGTCGAGGACCTGGGCGCGGTCGTCATAGACAAAGCCGAAGGCGAGGGTGCCGGCATAGACGACAAAAGCGGCAGCGGCGAGGAGCAATTCGACGACCCCCCGGAGCTGCAGCAGTTCGGCAGGAGAGAGATTGGCGGTGACCTTGGGGGCGCGTTTGCTCATGGAGTCAGAATCGGGAACGGATAAGCCATGGTAGCCGAAGCGGTGCGCGAGGGCGATGGGGATTCGCCTCAAGGGGGTCACGAAGGAACAATGTCGAAGGGGTGCCTTGACAGTCGCTTGCGCCGGGGCAGCCGTGCGGATAACTTAGCTGCATCGTGTTTGCCCAACGGACCAACTGGAACCTGAGCCAGAACAAGCTGTCGTCGGCGCTTGCGGGCACGCTTGCGAGCGGCGCGACGGTGCTGGACCTGACCGCCTCGAACCCGACCACGGTCGGACTGGACTATCCCGAAGAAGATATCTTGAAGGCGCTGGCGCAGCCGAATTCGCTGGTCTACGAACCGGCGCCGCAAGGGATGAAGGTGGCGCGCGAGGCGGTGGCGTCGTATTACGCCGACATCGGATTCCTGATCGCGCGGGAGGACGTGGTGCTGACGGTCAGCACCAGCGAAGCCTATTCGTACGTCTTCCGCCTGCTTTGCGATCCGGGCGACGAGGTGCTGGTGCCCGCGCCCAGTTACCCGCTCTTCGAATTCCTGGCCGAGCTGCAGGACGTGCGGCTGGTCCCCTACGAACTGGTGTACGACCACGGCTGGCAGATCGAATTCGAATCGCTGCGCAAAGGCATCTCGCGGCGGACGCGCGCGATCATGGTGGTGCATCCGAACAATCCGACCGGGCATTACTGCAAGCAGTGGGAGATGGATGTGTTGAACGCCATCTGCCAGCACCACGAGTTGGCGATCGTGGCCGATGAGGTCTTCCTCGACTATTCCCTGGATGGCGCGTCCCGGCCGACCTTTGCGGCCAACCGCGGGGCACTGACCTTCACCCTGAGCGGGATCTCGAAGATCAGCGGACTGCCGCAGATGAAGGCCGCCTGGATCGTGGTTTCCGGGCCCGAGGCGCTGGCGCGGGAGGCGGATGCGCGGCTGGAAGTGATCGCCGACACCTATCTCTCGCCCAACGCACCGATCCAATGGGCCCTGCAGACACTGTTGGAATCGCGGAACGCGATCCAGAGACAGCTCTCCACGAGGATCGTCGACAACCTGCGAGCCCTCGACCAGATGCTGGACGCGCAGACCAACTGCAAGCGCCTGGCGGTGGAAGGCGGATGGTACGTGGTGCTGCGCGTGCCGGTGACGCGGAGCGACGAGGAGCTGGCCATCGAGCTGTTGACCAGCAAGCACGTGATGGTGCACCCCGGACACTTCTACAATTTTCCCGGAGAGGGTCACCTGGTGCTCAGCCTGATCACGCCGCCCGGTGAGTTCCGCGAAGGGGTGGTACGGGTGCTGGAGTTGGTGAGCGAACCGAAGCAGGTGGTGTACTAGCAATCAGCATTCAGCAGTCAGCATTCAGTGAAGGCGAGTTGGTGCTCGGCAGAAAACATTCTCTCGTGACGCAGCGCACAGAGGAGCTTATTGCCTGGAGTTACTTTCTCCCGCATGAAGGACTTCCGCGATCTAAAAGTCTGGGAGAAAGCCCACCAACTCACGCTTGCCACGTACAAAGTCACCGCAGAGTTTCCCCGACATGAGCTGTACACCCTCGTTTCCCAAATGCGGCGCTCAAGCAGCTCGATAGCTGCCAACATTGCGGAAGGATGCGGACGAAGAGGCAATGGGGAATTCCACAAATTCCTGCAGAACTCAGCCGGGTCCGCAAGCGAACTCGAATATCAGTTCCTGCTGGCGCACGATCTCAGCTACATCTCGCAGGAGCAATATGCTTTGCTTCAAGACGGCGTCACTGAAGTGAAGCGAATGCTCTCAGGGCTAATCAGCCGAGTCGAAAGCGAAAGACTTTCCCACTGAATGCTGAGTGCGAAAGGCTGATTGCTTCTTCTTTACGTTGGTACCTTCAGCACCAGATATCCGCCGGCCATTCCAAAGATGATGTCGGGGGCCCAGGCGGCGAGCGCGGCGGGCAGCTGGTTGGCGTTGCCCATGGCTTCGAACAATCCTGAAGTCACAAGATAGACGATGGCGATACCGATGGCGACGGCGACCCCGGTGAGCGCACCCTTGCGTCCGGTCGAGAGCGAGAAGGGAATGGCCAACACCGCCATGATGAAGGTGATGACCGGGAAGGCGAACTTCTTGTGGAGTTGTACGCGCAGGCGCACGACGTCGAAGCCGCTCTGCTGCAGGTCGTGGATGTAGCGACGAAGCTCGTCGTAATTCATCTCCGACGACTGCTTCACTTCCTTCTTGAAGTACTGGGGCGATTCGCGGATATCCGCGAAGGTGGCGACATCGAAGGTCTTGAAGTCGGCGATGGCCGAGCCTTGCAGCGAACGCTGCCAGCCGGATTCGAAGACCCACTTGTTCAGGCCTTCTTCAAAGTGGCCGCGCGCGGCGTAGATGCGGCGCGTGATCTGGAAGGTGTGGGGATCGAGTTGAAAGGCCGAGAAGCTTCCGAAGCGGTCCTGGTCGGGATCGAAGAATTCGTAATAGTAGATGGTGTTGTTCTCGCCGAAGATCCACTTGCGGTCCGGGCGCAGGTAGGTCTGCGGCGGCTTGCCCTTGATCTGGTTGCGCAGGGTCTCCTGGCGGGTGTTGGCCTTCGGAATATAAAACTGGTCGAAGAAGAAGAGTCCGCACGAGATCACGCCGGCGATCACCAGGACCGGCAGGATGATGCGGTAGAGGCTGATGCCGGTGGCCTTCATGGCGGTCAGCTCGTTGGTCTTCTGCATGAGCCCGAAGGTGACGAGCACGGCGATGAGAACGCTGAGCGGCGTCATCAGGTAGATCATCGAAGGCGTGACGTTGAGCAGGTAGGCGCCGAGGGTGATGACCGGAACCTTGTTGCGCACGATGTCGCCAAGCAATTCGAAGAAGGTGAAGACCAGGGTGAGCAGGATGAAGGTGCTCAACACCATGGCCAGGTACATGACGAATTCGCGCAGCACGAAGTCGTCGATGATGAGAGGGAATTTGGCGCTGAGCAGGCGGCGCCGTCCCGAAGCGCGTTCAAAGGCGCTGCGCGAGTCGCGGCCGATGGGGAGTTCGAGGGTCCCATTGCCATTGGTAAAGCGGGCCACCAGGCTGTTGAACCAGTCGCGCGGGGAACCGATCTCGATGGCGGCGCGGTCGACGCGATAAAGCAGGTACAAGCCGGCGGCGGCAAAGAAGAAGTTCGCCATCCAGACCGAGATCCATGCCGGAAGCCTTCCACCGCGCCCCAGCGAAATGCCCGAAAGCGAGACGAAGTAATAAAGGAAGGCCAGCAGGATGGTCAGCACGAAGCCCATGCTCTTGCCGCCGCGCTTGGACGACAATCCGAGCGGCACGCCGACCAGCATCAGCACCAGGCACGAGGTCGGCAGGGCGAGCCGGCGATGGAATTCGACCAGGTACCAGCGGGCGCGGACATCCGGAGCATCGTTCTGACGGCCGGGCTGCTGCGCCGTGGTGTTCACCTCGGGATGGTGAGCGCGGTACCAGAGTTGGGCGGTGCTCATCTCCGAGACGGGAACGATCTCGTCCTTCTTGTTGGTGTCGGGAGCGGGAAGTTGGATCGGAATATCAGTCTCGGCGAAGGTCGAGATGGAGTATTGCGATGGATCCTTGGGATTGGCTTCCTGCTGCGAACCGTTGGTCAGGTGAAGGCGTATGCGGTCCGGACCTTCATTGATGACGATGCCTTGCTGGGCGAGCGTGATGCGGGGCGCCGAAGGGGTCGAGATGTCGGCCAGGAAGACGTTCTTCCAGAGCGCGGCGCCGACCGCGGGTTTGACGTCCTCGACGTAGAGCACCATGTTCTTGAAATCTTCGTAGAAGACGCGGGGCTGGACCTCGAACGAGGCCTGCGAGGTCTTGAGCTTGTCTTGCAGACGGGCCAAAGCCAGCGCGGAGTTGGGCGCGATGTAAATGCTGTTAACGAGGGCGATGACCCAGGCCAGCACCGCGAAGATGGTGACGACCTTGACAAACACCAGGGAGCCCAGTCCGCTGGCGCGCATCGCGGTGACTTCGCTGTCGGCCGCCAGCCGGCTGAGTCCGATCAGGATGCCGACCAGCACGCCCATCGGGATGGTGACGGTGAGAGCCGTGGGCAGGGTCAGGAAAAATATCTCGGCGACGCTGGGGATGGGTGCGCTGTTGCGTACGACGATCTCGAGGAGGCGTCCGAGATCGCGCATAAAAATGACGAACGTGAACAGCGCCGCGCCGAGGAAGGCGTGCGAGAACACTTCGCCGAGGATGTATCGCCGGAGGATGCGCACGGGAATGTAAAAGGATAGCAGGCGGGAAGCCGCCGGGCCACCGCCCGGCCGGCAAAGCCGCCTCCACGGCGGCCAGCGCAGGCGGCGAAGAGGAAGATTACCGCTGCCGCGAACGGGAGATGTCCACAGGCGGCGCTTTGAAACTGCGGCGCAATGATTTATCTTCCTGCTGTACCCCCTATGTCAAAAGGCACCCTCCGCGTCGTCCTCCTCTGGCACATGCACCAGCCGTTCTATAAAGACCTGGCGTCGGGCGAGTTCCGCCTGCCGTGGGTGCGCATGCACGCTCTCAAGGACTACTACGGCATGGTGAAGCTGCTGGATGAATTTCCGCAGGTCCATCAGAACTTCAACCTGGTTCCGTCGTTGTTGGCGCAGATACAGGAATACGCGTCGGCGACCTTCCGCGACCCGTTCTTCGAGGTGGTCTCGAAGCCGGCGGTGGAGCTCAACCCGGACGAGCGCCGCTTCGTCCTGCAATACTTCTTCCAGGCGCACACCGAAAAGATGATTGGGCGCTACAAGCGCTATCGCGCGCTCTATGACAAGGTCCATGCCGCCGGTCCCGACCCGACGCGGGCCGAAGCCATGTTCTCGGTACGCGACTATGCCGACCTGCAGGTGCTGTCGCAGGTGGCGTGGTTCGACGAGTTCTTCCAGCTCGATCCGGAAGTCAAGGCGCTGGTGGCCAAAGGGGAAGGCTTCACCGTGGACGACCAGAAGGTGATGCTGCGCAAGCAGCACCAGATCATGAACGCGGTGATCCCGGCCTATGCGGCGGCCAGCAAACGCGGCCAGGTGGAGTTGAGCACGACGCCGTATTACCACCCCATCCTGCCGTTGATCTGCGATACCAATATCGGCGCCGAGAGCAGTCCCGGCCTTAACCTTCCGCGCAACCGCTATCGCCATCCCGACGACGCCGACGAACAGATACGGCGTGCCGTCGAAAGCCACGCCATGACCTTTGGCAGCAAGCCCCGAGGGATGTGGCCGAGCGAAGGCAGCGTCTCGGAAGAGGCGGTCACGATCGCGGCGGAGAATGGCATCGAGTGGATGGCGACCGACGAAGGCGTGTTGGGCCGCTCGCTCAGCTTCTCGTTTGAGCGCGACGGCAACGGGCTCCTTGCATCCGGAGGAGCGGAGCGCCTCTACAAGATCTATCAATTCGAGACCGGCGACGCCGAGATGAAGATGGTGTTCCGCGATCACCGCCTGTCGGACCTGATCGGATTCGTCTATGCGGGGATGCCGGCGCGCGATGCCGCCGCCCACCTCATCGGCAGCATCAAGACCCAGGCCGAACCGCTGCTCGACAGCGGGCGCGATGCGGTGGTCTCGATCATCCTCGACGGCGAAAACGCGTGGGAGAATTTCGACGAAAGCGGCAGGGAATTCCTGCGGCGCTTCTACGATCACCTGCAACGCGATCCCCAGATCGAGCCGGTGACCATCGCCGAGGCGATCGAGCGGCAGAAGCCGGAAGCCCTGGGAAGATTGAAGTCGCTGGTGCCGGGCTCGTGGATCGATGCCAACTTCAATGTCTGGATCGGCGCGCAGGAAGATAACCGCGCCTGGGACTACCTGGCCGAAGCGCGGGCCTACTACGACGCCAACGCCGAGAAGGTTCCTCACGAGAAACAGAAGCTGGCGCTCGAGGAGCTGCTGATCGCCGAAGGCAGCGATTGGTGCTGGTGGTACGGCCCGGAACATCATTCGGTGAACGACCGCGATTTCGACGAACTCTTTCGCAAGCATCTCTCGAACGTCTACACCGCGCTCGGAGCCGTCCCTCCCGAGCACCTGGCGCGGCCCATCGCCGGCGGCGTGGTCAAGCCGACCCTGATCCCGCAAACCGCCTACGTGCATCCACAGATCGACGGCAAAGCCACCTCGTACTTCGCGTGGATGGGCGCGGCCATGTATTCCAGCGACCGGCGCACGGGCTCGATGCATGGGCGGGACTTCGTGCTCGAAGGCATCCGTGCCGGGATCGACGAAGAGAATCTCTACGCGCGCCTGGACTTTGCCGCGGCCATGCCGGCGGACGAATGGGAAGCGGTGGTGCTGTGCGCCTTGGCCAATAATGGCGACGAGCCGCAGACCTTCCGGTTGGAAGCCAAGGTGCGCAATGGATTGCTGGCACAGTGGCAACTGGTACCCGACGGCCAACACGTGGCGGCGGCCAACAACAGCGATCCCAAGGGCATCCAAGTGGCGGTCGCCCGGGTCTTCGAATTCAAGCTGCCACTGGCGCTGCTGAACGCCCGGCAAGGCTCCAACCTGAATCTGCGCTTCGTGATCTATCACGACCAGTTGCCGATCGATTCACTGCCGTTGGGAGGCTCGCTCGATGTACAGATACGGAGCGAAGATAAGCTGGCGGAGAACGCGTATCTGCCGAGGTAAGGCAGGTGGGAGTCGGAAATGGCCGTAAGGCAGTCGGGAGTTGGGCGTCAGGCGTGGCCGAACGGCAAGAGCAAAATCAAAAGCAAAATCAAAAGCTCCGGATTGCTCCGGAGCTTTTTGTTTGGGTTCGGGAGGAAGTCTAGAGGCCGCCTTGCGCGACGGCAGGTTGAGCCGTGGTCGGGGCCGCGACCGGATTGCTGATCTCCATGATGAGTTCGGTGCCGGCCGGCAGTTCGAGGGTGTGCCGCTTGATGAGCCAGTGTCCAGTGGTGAAGGCGGCGCCCGCGGCGGCTCCCATCCAGGTTCCCTGGCCGACCTTGAAGATGGTTCCGGCGATCGTCCCGACCGCGGTTCCGGCGACGAATTCGACCTTGTCGCGCTGCGTGGTTCCAGGTCCCTTGATGCGGCCCTCGTCGTTGACATGAAGTTTCTTGGGATTGCCGGTGTCAACGATGACGGCGGAGATCGGCAGGGCCTTGCCGTCGGCCATGGTGACCGATTCGGGCAGCAGCTGTATGGCGGGACGTCCCGCGATGCGGCGTGGCTCATCGAGTCGCATGATGCGTCCACTCAAGATCGCGCCGACCGGGATGACGGTCTTGCCTTCGACCACGACGTCTTCCGAGACTTTGCCGGTAAAGGCATCTCCCGGCTTGGAGTCATGGGTGGAAACCGCGGCGTCCAACTTCATGCGGATCGCGGTCCCGACGGGAAGCAGAATATTGGCGTCGGCGGGACGCGTCGCGAGCGAGGGAGTGGTGGACGGGGCAGGGGTGTCGGCGGGCACCGGCTCGGCGGTGGCCACGGTTTGCGGCTCAGCTTCGGCGGCTGCTGCCGGGGCCTCAGGAGCCGTGGTTTGCGGCGCCGGGCGTGCTGAAACCGTGCCTTCACGCAGGATGTCGCCGGTTGGCTTATGGCTGGACTGCGCGGCGGCCGACAACGCAAAGGTCACGATGGCGACGATACAAAGCACTTTCTTCATGACTTCCTCCCTGCAACTTCAATTCGGCGGCGAACTCCGCCGGGCCTTTGAGCCCAAACCCTATTTTGCTGCGTCCAGCGCCTGGAAAACCTGCTCCAGCGGCGCCCGAACAAACTGCGTCGCGCCGATGTAGATGTAGCGGACGCGGCCATCGCCGGCGACCACGAAACTGGCGGGATGCGCGATGTTCCAGCCGTCGATGTTTAAACGTTGGTAGACGCCGTAGGCTTTTGTCACCGCGCGATCCTCGTCGAGCAGGAACGGAAAGCTCGACGGCTGTTTTTCAAAGAACTTTTCCGGACCGAACATGCCGCGACGTTTTTCCGCGGCGATGAACCAGACCCTGGCACCCTGTTTTGCGAAGTCGGCTTGGCTTGACTCGAACTGAGCCATACGCTTTACGCAGTTCGGTCACCAAGTGCCGCGCAGGAATTCCAGCAGAATCGGCTTGGGGTCTTCCTTCAGCGCCAGTGATAACTGGTAGGCGAGTGCCCCATTGGCCGAGGTCAGCAGGAAATCCGGTGCCGCATCACCGACACGCAGGGTGGTGCTATCCCTTCCCATGAGGGAAGGGTAAAACACCCAGGAAACCAGGTAAATCACGGCGAACCCAGGAAGGCACTCTATTTCAGAGTTTAGATTTCAGATTGCAGATTGAAGGGCAATGCTGGCCGGGAGAAGAAGGAGCACGAGCTTAAGGATCTTGAGGTTTTCAATCTTCAATCTGAAATCTCAAATCTTAAATGGAGTTTTCCGCTCGATGGGGTAGACGGTCACTGGAAGCTCCTTGCCTTTGAGCATCTCGATATTGGCGGCTCCGGCATACTCCGACCAATCGGGACCGGCGGCGTCGAGGGCCTCTTCACTGATCAGGATCTCGGTGTCGAGTGTCTTATTGAGCTGCTCGATGCGGGAGGCGACATTGATGGCGTCGCCGATGGCCGTGTACTCAAGTTTGTGCGCGGGAGAGCCGATGGAGCCGACCACGACCTCGCCGCAGTGGAGTCCGATGCCGATGCGCATCGGCGGAGTTCCGGTGGCGGCGAAGAGGTGATTGAGGGCCTCGATACGCCGCGAACATTCAAGCGAAGCTTTAAGGGCGGATTGGCACGGATTGGGCAGTACCACCGGGGCTCCGAAGAGTGCCAGCAGGCCGTCGCCCAGGTACTTATTGACTGTCCCTCCTTCGGCGGCGATGGCCGTGACGGCTTCCGAGAGAACGCGGTTGAGCACGGCGACCACCAGCTCCGCCGGACGTTCCGAGCTGAACGCGGTGAAGCCGCGGACGTCGAGAAAGAGGGCGGCGACAAAACGCTTCTCCGTGGCAGTAGCCGGCTTGCCGGCGGCGAGCAGGGTGCGGGCGACTTCGGGAGTCATGTACGCGCCAAAGAGGTCGCGCAGGCGCTGACGCTCTTCGAGGCTGACGGCGGTGGAATTGATGTGGGCGGCAAGCTGTCCGAACTCGCTGGTCGAATAAAGCTCCGCCCGGCTGGTGAGGTCGCCCGCGGCGAGCGAATCGAGGGTCGTGAGCAGCAGGTTGGTCTGCGAGCGCAGTTCGCGCCCCAGCAGGTGCATCAGGGAAAGGAACAACACGAAGACGCAGAGGCCCACGGCGGCAACGTCGCGCAGCAGGGCGGGATCGAGTTGGGCGGAATCCTGTGTCCGAATCGCGATGGTGAGCAGCACCACGGCCACGGGGGCGATCGCCAGCATCGGGAAGAAGACACGCATGCGATGCGCCAGCGTAAAGCGAATGGCTCCGGCGGTTTCCATAGGCACGCGGGCGGCGAGAAGCTTCGCGAAAGGCTGCGTGGTGCGCTCGGCCGTCGTGAATTCGTAAACCGCGTGCGCGAAGGGCACGACCGAAAGATTGAGGATCCAGTAGAGCGGGAAGGTCGCGGGACTTATCCCCAGCGCAAAATAATGATTGGCGGCGATCACCAACAGATTGATCAGCGCGGTGGCCGCGATCGAGTGCGGCCCATAGACGCGGACCAGCACCAGCCAGGGCGTATCCAGCAGCCGCCGCAATCCGAGTCGCAACTCATCGGCGCCGGCGTCGGCGGCCAGCGCGCGTTGTACCGGGCGCAGCGAGCTTCGCAGCACCAGCATGTCGATGGGCAGGAGCGCGAGGATGTCGAGCAGGGCGAGCGCCCCGAGGATGGCGAGTTGGCGCGCCGTGTAGGGAAAGACGAAGTAATAGAAGGCGGCGGCCGGTGCGATGGAAAGCAGCGTTCCCATCAGCATGTTGCGCCGACAGGCGAGAACCAGGTCTTCGAAAGCGAGGGTTTGCGGCTTGGCCATGGAGAACGTCCAGACGTTAGCAGCGACCATCGCGAGCCGCAAGCGGGAAAACCGTGGAAGCCGACCTTGGCGTGCAGGGCGGTGCCTCCCATATAATCGGCTTTTCAATGGCCGTCGCCAGTCCGTGCCGTAGGCGCCGGTAGCTGTGAACCTGCCATCCTTAAAAATCCGCAATAGAAGGAACTACGATGACCGAGATCGAACTGGTACACGCACGCGAAGTCCTGGATTCCCGTGGCAATCCGACGGTGGAAGCCGAAGTCAGCCTGATCAGCGGAGTGAAGGGCCGCGCCATCGTTCCCAGCGGCGCGTCGACGGGCGAGCACGAAGCGATGGAGATGCGCGATGGCGACAAGAGCCGCTATCTCGGCAAGGGCGTCCTCAAGGCGGTGGCGAACGTGAACACCAAGATCGGTCCGGCGCTGATCGGCATGGACGCCGCCCGCCAGAACGATCTCGACGCCCGCATGATCGAGATGGACGGCACCGAGAATAAAGGCAAGCTGGGCGCCAACGCCATCCTCGCCGTGAGCATGGCCGCCGCGCGCGCGACTGCCAACTTCTACGAGATGCCGCTCTACCGCTACCTCGGCGGAGTGAACGCGTCGATCCTGCCGTGCCCGATGATGAACATCATCAACGGCGGCGCGCACGCCGACTCCAACGTCGACTTCCAGGAATTCATGGTCATGCCGGTGGGCGCACCGAGCTTTACCGAGGCGCTGCGCTGGGGCGCCGAGACCTTCCACGCGCTCAAGGGCGTGCTGAAGAAGAAGGGTTACAACACGGCGGTCGGCGATGAGGGCGGCTTTGCGCCGTCGCTGAAGTCGAATGCTGAAGCCATCGAAGTCATCCTCGAAGCCATCGGCGCGGCCGGCTACAAGGCGGGCGAGCAGATCGCCATCGCGCTGGATCCGGCGTCGAGCGAATTCTTCGACGGCAAGAATTATGTCTTCAAGAAGAGCGACAAGTCGGTGAAGTCGAGCGAGCAGATGGTGAAGTTCTACGCCGACTGGGTGCGCCAGTATCCGATCGTTTCGATCGAAGACGGACTGGCGGAAGACGACTGGGCGGGCTGGAAGATCATGACCGACGAGATGGGAAAGACCATCCAGTTGGTCGGCGACGACATCTTCGTGACCAACACGGCGCGGCTGGCGCGCGGCATCGATTCGGGCGTCGCCAACTCGATCCTCATCAAGGTCAACCAGATCGGGACGATAACGGAGACGCTGGATTCCATCGAGATGGCGCGGCGCAACGGCTACACGGCCGTGATGTCGCACCGCTCGGGCGAGACGGAAGACACGTTCATCGCCGACCTCGCGGTGGCGACCGGCACCGGACAGATCAAGACCGGCTCGGCATCGCGCACCGACCGCATCTGCAAATACAACCAGCTGATGCGCATCGAAGAAGAGCTTGGGGCAGGCGCGAACTTCCTGGGGCTGGCGGCACTGAATTACAACGGCAAGCTGATGGAAACGGCCGGCGCGTAATCGGGAGATTACGCTCCCGAATTTCAGATTGAAGATTTCAGATTTCAGATTGAGAGGCAAAAGCTCATGGACGCGGGTGAACTGAAATCCCGTTCGAAGAAGTTTGCCCTGAGGGTAGTGCGGCTTGTGCGGGTGCTGCCTAAGTCTCTAGAAGCGCAAGTGATCGGAAAGCAGCTCCTGCGGTCCGGCACATCCGTCGGCGCGAATTATCGGGCCGTGTGTCGGGCGCGATCGAATGCTGAATTTGTTTCCAAATTGGGCGTTGTTTTGGAAGAGGCTGATGAAGCGACTTTTTGGTTGGAACTGTTGGAGGAGGCTGGAATCTTTCCAGCGACGAAACTCGAAGAGTTGAAGCACGAAGCAGAGGAATTGGTAAGGATCTTTGCAGCTTCGCGCATCACTGCCGAGAAGAAACTTAGTCGTTCCAATCTGAAATCTGAGATATTAAATGCCATTGAAGAGACCTAAGCCTTTAGTCCTGATCATCCTCGATGGCTGGGGTTATGCCCCGGCCTCTCCTTCGAACGCCATTTCATTGGCGCGCAAGCCTACCTACGACAAGATGCTGGCCGATTATCCGAACACACTCGTCCATACCAGCGGACGCTTTGTCGGGCTGCCCACGGGCCAGATGGGCAACAGCGAAGTCGGCCACCTGAACATGGGCGCGGGCCGCATCGTTTACATGGACATCACCAAGATCGACTTGATGATCGAGAACGGCTCGCTCTTCAAGAACGAGACTTTGCTGGCGGCGATGGAAGCGGCGAAGAAGAATCAGCGCAAGCTGCACTTCATCGGACTGCTGAGCGACGGCGGCGTGCACTCCCACCAGAACCATCTCTACGCGCTGCTCAAGATGGCGAAGATGAATGGCCTGTCGAGGGTCTATACCCACGCCTTCATGGATGGCCGCGATACCCTGCCGACCAATGGCGTCCGCTACATCGAAGCCCTGCAGCAGAAGGTGCGCGAGCTCGGTGGGGTCGGACAGGTAGCTTCGGTCTCGGGCCGTTACTACGCGATGGATCGAGACAAGAAGTGGGAGCGCGAGAAGAAGGCGTTCGACGCCATGGTGGTCGGCAAGGCCGAGGGCGGCTCGTTCGCCGACCCGGTGCAGGGGATGAAGCAGTCGTACAACGCGGGCGTCACCGACGAATTCGTGATTCCATTCGTCTGCACCGACATAGCCGGAAAGCCGGTCGCCACGATCGGCGACGAAGATGTCGTCATCAACTTCAACTATCGCGCCGACCGTGCCCGCCAAATCACCCGCGTACTGACGCGCGAGAGTGGATTGAAGGACGGTGGCCGCGAACTGGAGACTGCGGATGTGCTCGACCAGACGATTCCGCGCGCGGAGATCCCACGGAAGCTGACCTACATCTGCCTCACCGAGTACGACTCCAAGTACGGTCTGCCGATGATGGTGCAGCCGGAGCGGCTGACCAATATCCTGGCCAACGTGATGGCCGGCGACAACATGCGGAACCTGCGCGTGGCCGAGACCGAGAAGTACGCGCACGTCACCTACTTCTTCAACGGGGGCGTGGAGAAGCCGTTCCCCGGCGAAGATCGCAAGCTGGTGCAGTCGCCCAAGGTTGCGACCTACGACCTCAAGCCCGAGATGAGCGCGGCCGGCATCGCCGAAACCGTGGTCAAGGCCGTCGAGGAGGGAAGCTTCGACGTGATGGTGGTGAACTTTGCCAACGCCGACATGGTCGGCCACTCCGGCAGGATCGAGCCCACGGTGAAAGCCGTCGAGACCGTCGATGCCTGTCTCGGCGAGATTTACGCGGCGGTGCGGCGCAAGGGCGGAGCCATGCTGGTGACCGCCGATCACGGCAACGCCGAGCAGATGATCGATCCCGCGACGGGTGGACCGCAGACCGCCCACACAACCAATCCCGTGCCATTCATCTATATCGCCGAAGAGGCGAAGGGCTACACCCTGCGTCCGGACGGAGCGTTACAGGACATCGCCCCGACCATCCTTGGCGCGATGGGCGTCAGCCTGCCAAAAGAGATGACGGGCAGAGATTTGCGCGTGAAGAAGCAGTAGCTGGCGTTTCCGTGGCGCTCCTGATAACTTTTGCAAAATCCATTTCCCGGGTGAGAACGTGAGAAATCGCATTGCCGCCGTTCTGTCGCTGTGCTGTGTCCTGGTGTATAGCGCCTCCGCGCAGACCAAAAGCTCCGACGACTCGTATCCGTTGGGACACTGGAACGCCGCGGTGTTTGCCGGTGGCGGCACCGGGCTCATCGATCGCACCGACGTCCACATGTTGCGTGCCGGTGGACGCATCGGGCGCGTGCTCACCCGCCAACACAAGCTGGGATCGTTCGAGGTGGATGCCGAAGTCGCACCCGTCGATTACCTCCTGTGGAGCGGCTACAAGAACGTTTACGGCTTCTCGGTGAACCCGCTCATCCTCAAGTGGAATTTTCCAACGCATGCCGGCAGCAAGGTTGCGCCCTTCTTCCTAGCCCAGGGCGGAGTGCTGTTTTCGGCCGATAACGTTCCGCCCGGGGACACTTCGCAGATAAATTTCACCTCGGGTGCCGGATTGGGGATGCACGTTTTCACCCGCCCGAACCGCGCGGTGACCGTCGATGTACGAGCCATTCACCTGTCCAACGCGTCGCTCGGCAATCACAATCCCGGGGTGAACGCGAGTCTGCAGTTCTCGTTGGCCTACACCTGGATCAAGCGCTAGCTTTGCAACCGCGCGGCGCGCGATTAAACTGATTCGTCATCCTCAACAGGACAAATCTCCTTTGTCATCGGATCGCTATGTCTCTTATCGAATGTGTTCCTAATTTTTCTGAAGGCCGCGACAAGGCCAAAGTCGATGCCATCCTCGAAGCCATGAAGATGGACGGCGTCTATCTGCTCGACCGCGAAATGGATTCCGACCACAACCGCTGCGTCATCACCCTGGTGGGCGATCGCGAGCCCTTGATGGAAGCCGTGCTGCGCGGCGTCGGCAAGGCCGCCGAACTGATCGACCTGACCAAACACCAGGGGGCGCATCCGCGCATGGGCGCCACCGACGTCGTGCCGTTCATCCCCATCGAGGGCGTCACGCTCGAGGATTGCATCGAGATGGCGCGCCACGTCGGAGGCGAGATATGGAAGCGTTACAAGATTCCCGTGTATCTATATGAGGCGGCGGCGACCCGTCCGGAGCGGACCAACCTCGAGAACATCCGCAAAGGACAATTTGAAGGACTGCGCGAAGACATCAAGACGAACGCGGCGCGGCATCCGGATTTCGGCGATCCGGTCTGCCATCCGACGGCGGGAGCAACGGTCGTTGGCGCGCGCAAATTCCTCGTCGCGTACAACGTTTTCCTGAACACGACCGACGTGGAGATCGCGAAGAAGGTCGGCAAGGCCGTCCGCTTTTCCAATGGCGGCCTGCGCTACGTGAAGGGCATGGGCGTGAAGGTGCGCGGTCTGGCACAGGTGTCGATGAACCTGACCGACACCGACCAGACGCCGGTGGCGCGCGTCTATGAATACGTGAAGCGCGAGGCGGCACGTTACGGAGTGATGCCGCTTTCGAGCGAGATCGTCGGCCTGGTTCCGAAGAAGACACTCGAAGACGCGGCGGAATGGTTCCTGCAGATCAAGAACTTCGATGCCTCGCTGATCCTCGAGAACCGGCTGGCGGCGGTGATGAGCGGCAAGCAGGCGATCGGAGGTTTGCGGGCGGGCGTCGAACCGTTTGTCGAGCAACTCGCGGCTCCGACGGCGGCTCCCGGTGGCGGCAGTGCCTCGGCGGCGGCCGGAGCAATGGCGGCGGGCCTGGCGGCGATGGTCGCAGGAATGTCCCGCGGGAAGAAGGCTTACGTTCAGCACGAGCGCGAGCACAGCACTGCTTTAGCGCGGCTGGGCGCTTTGCGGGAAGCATTGAAGGCGGCGATCGATGCCGACTCCGATGCCTACAAGTCGGTCGTAGCGGCTTACAAAGCGGCAAAGGAAAACCCCAGTGCAGCGCCCGAGATCGCGAAAGCCAATCGTGGCGCGACCGAGGTGCCGCTGGGTGTGGCGCGCATGGCCGCCGAAGTACGGAGCATCGCGGCGAGTCTCGGCCCGATCACCAATCCGAAGATGGCGTCGGACCTCAAGGTGGCGTCGCTATTGGCCGCTGCCGCCGTCGAAGGCGCGCTGGCCAACGTCGAAATCAACCTCGAATCTTTCGAAGCGGGCCAGGAAGTGGAATTCGTTGCGCGCGTGCGCCGCGAGGTTGCCGCGCTCCGCAAGTAAGGTCGTCTATTGCGCCGTGGCTGCCGGAGTGTTCGCATCGGCAACCTTGATGGGCTCGAATTCGCGGATGAAGCGCCGCGCATGCAGGTAGCCCAGTCCTTTTTCGAGCGCGATGAGGAACAGGTAATATCCCACCATGAAGCCGAGGGGCGCGGCGTCCTGTCCCTTGGAGCCCGTCGGATCCGCCAGGGTCCCAACGAGCGCGAGCAGAATGATGCATTCGAAGAGTCCCGTCAAGATTCCGATTCCAGTCCACCCGATGTAGAAATATGCGCCGCCGGGAATGAGCGCGCGTAGGGCGAGGGTGCGCTCGTCCTTGAATGTCATAGCGCAGTTTGGGCAGGTATAAACCCTCGGCGCAGGTGGGCGGACACAGCGCGGACAGAGCGATTCCACGCCGGAGGCAAGTGGATCGGCCATGGCGCCAGCGGGATTGGCCGCGGTCAGGAATGGCAACAGCGTCTTGATCTTCTTGGCGTTGCGGGCGCCAAGCCGGGTGTAGTTGAAAGGCTTCTTTCCCACCTTGAAGCTGAGTGCCTGCGTAAAGAAGCCGCCCGCCTTCAATTTCGTCATACGGTCCCAGCGCACGTGCTTGATGGTTCCGCGCCAGACTCCCGAGCTGGTCAATCCGAAGATGATGAGCCGGCGGTCGGTGAAGACCAGCCCGACGTTGTAGTACCGGTACATCGCCCATCCCAGCGTGAGTTGCTCAAAAGCATGGATCGGGGGCATCGCACGGGAAGCCCAGAAGACGGTCTCGCCCGCTTCGAGGACGCGCGTCAGCGGCGCACTGACGGCCGCCATGAGCTTCTGAAAATCTTTTTCGATCGCGGGTTTGTTTTCGCCCTTGGCGTTGGTGAGGGCGACGTCTTCCCGCACCGGGAAGCCGAAGCGCGAGCTGAGGACGGGCGCGGCGGAATTGTGGATCGGATCGTTGATGATGGACATGTGCGATCTCCCGGAAACCGGCGAATTGTATGCCGGTCTTTCCGTTGGTGTACAGTACTTTGTCCCGGAGGCTCTATGGCCGTTCAGATCACCATCTATCTCAATGAAGCCGACGAGTACCAGCACCAGCCCTTATATCTCGCCATCCTGAATCTTCTTCGTGACCAGAACGTGGCGGGAGCGACGGCCTTTCACGCCGTGGCCGGGTTTACGGGGGGCGCGCGGGTCAAGACGGCGTCGCTGGTCGAGGCTGGAGGCAAGCTGCCGGTGGTGATCACATTCGTCGATACCGATGAACATGTAGATCGCGTGTTGCCGCTCCTGCGGGAGATGGCCTCGCATCGGCTGATCGTTCGCGAAAACGTGCAGGTCGTGGAAGGTCTGCCATCCTCGTCATGAACAAAAACAAGGCTTTCGCGGCATCGTTCTTTTGAATCTCTGCATCCAACTTGAAGTCCCATGGATACGAAAAAGAGCAAGCCGAAAGTACTGGTCGTCGACGACGAACCGCGGATCGCCGACACGCTGGCCATCATCCTCAACAAGGCCGGTTTTGACGCCTCGGCCGTTTACACCGGATCGGGGGCGGTGGCGCGGGCGCGCGTCGAACGGCCGGACCTGATCATCAGCGATGTCATCATGCCCGACATGAACGGCATCGACGCCGCCATCAGCATCCGCAGCTTCCTTCCAGGATGCAAGATCCTGCTCTTCTCCGGCCAGTCGGCGACGGCTAACCTGCTGGAAAAAGCGCGCGCCCAGGGGCACGACTTCGAGATCCTGGCCAAGCCGGTCCACCCGCAGGACCTGCTGGCGAAGCTTCGCATCTGAAAGATCTCAGATTCCTAATATTCTTTACGGACGACTCCCGGTGATCGCTCGAGAGGAGCCAAAAAAGAAGAGGCACGGCCGAAGCCGTGCCTCCCCCGAATCGATGACGTTTACTGGTTGACTTGCGAGCTGGTGCGCTGGGCGATCACGCGCTTGGCGTTCTCCGCCAGGAGCCTTGCCTGCGGCAGCAGTTCGAGCGACTTGATGACGTAAGGATCGGTCTCGGCCCGGATGCGCATTCCTTCCGTCTGCCCAAACTCGTTGAGGAAGAGTTCCGCCTTGATACTGGCGCGGAGCCAATCGCCATTCTCGACGAACTCAGCCTCGGTGAAGGTGATCTTCTGATCGTCGAGGAATTTGCGGAAGTCCAGCAGGACCGCGTCGTCCACCTGGAATTCCTTGTCGATCTTGCGGTTCAGCAGGAAGTGCTTGGCGAAGTTGAAGAACGCGTACTTCTCGTACAACACCTGCTGCAGGTGGTTGGTCTTGATGTTGGCGAGCTTCACGTCGGGCGAGATGCCGCCGCCGCCATAGACCGTGCGGCCGCTGTCGGTGAGCTTCACTTCGCGGTTGGCGTTGTCTTTCTCCTTCGGCGGAGCGGTGCTGTCTTCTTCTTCATCGCGCGCGTAGTAGTAATCGTAGAGCGAGACGCCGTTGTAATCGCGCTGAATGAGGCGTCCGCTGGGCGTGTAGTAGCGAGCGGTGGTCAGCGCCAGACCGGTGTTCTCGCTCAGCGGATAGACGGTCTGCACCAGTCCCTTGCCGAAGGTGGTCTCGCCGACGATCAATCCGCGGTCGTGGTCCTGGATGGCTCCGCTGACGATCTCCGCCGCCGAAGCCGTGTTGCGGTTCACCATCACCACCAGCGGGTAATCCTTGCCGCTATTGCCGTGCGGCGCGCGATAGACCTTCTCCGGCGAATTGCGTCCGTGGTGGCTGACGATGACCTGGCCCTTCTTGAGGAACTTGTCGGCCACGCCGACGCCCTCGCTGAGCAGTCCACCGGGGTTGGCGCGCAGGTCGAGGATCAGTCCCTTAATGTCGCCGAATTCATCGAGTGCCGCGCTTACTTCCTGCTCGGTCGTCTCCTGGAATCCATTGATGTGGATGTAGCCGATACCCGGCTTGATCATGAAGTGGACGTCGACGCTGTTGCGCGGGATCTCGTCGCGGATGACCGCGAAGTCGAGCGGCTTGTCCATGCCTTCACGCAGCATGGTGATGTGGACGGTGGTCCCCTTGGGGCCTTTCAGCAGGTCGGCGACATCGCTGGTCGTCATGTTGTCGGTGGGCTTGCCGTCGACGGCGATGATGACGTCACCGGGCCGTATGCCGGCCTTGTACGCGGGGGCTCCGGCGAACAGCACCACCACGATGACCTTGTTGTTGCGCGGACCCACCTGCATGCCGACGCCGTAGTACTTGCCGCGCTGCTCTTCGCGCAGCAGGGAATAGGACTTCGGATCGAAGAAGTTGGAGTGCGGATCGAGCACGCGCAGCATGCCCGGGATGGCGCCGTTATAGATCGCCTTGTCGGCGCTCACCGGCTCCGCATAATTCTTTTCTACCGCGTCGTAGACCTCGGAGAACTGGTGCAGGCTGTCGCGGACTTCGGCGTCACTGTTGCTGGCAGTGTTGCTGTTGCGCTGTCCAAAAAGGACGCCAAAAAATCCGCATACGAGGATGATGAAGACTACGAGCAGGGAAGAGCGTCGGGAACTACCGGCCATTAGTTGGTCCTCAGGGCAGCAAGCCCTTGAATTTCCGCAGTATAACCGATTTCCGGCCGCCGGAGTCGGCAGGGACGCCCGCCTTCCACCTTGGTAACCGAAGGCTGAGGCCGGCATCCTAACTGTCTTAAGATGCGGCGGCCGTCGAGAAGGTGCGGAAAGTCGTTGCCACGCCCCAAGAGAAAGACGGCTTAGGCAGGCATTGGTGAGCCGAGACTAAGGTCCGAAAGGCAGCCATCCGAGGTCTGTGGCCGGGGCCACCAAGGGCAGAAGCATTCTTCCGCTAAATAGCACAAATGCAGCATGTTCCGTGGCTTAGCCCGATGTATCATAAGAAACATGAACCTTGGAATGTCAGAGATGATCTTCATTTTCCTGCTTGCCCTGATCATCTTTGGGCCGCGCAAGCTCCCCGAGATCGGACAAGAGATCGGGAAGGCTCTGGCGGAGTTGAAACGGGCGAGCAACGAGTTCAAGGCGCAGCTCGAGAACGAGATCGAGCAGGTCAACGTGGAAGAAGAGCGTAAGAAATTCCATGACAAAGCACAGGAACTCATGCAGGAAACCCAGAATGCCTTCACCATCCAGCCGCCCGCGCAGAGTGGTGTAGCCCGTAGCCTGGGGGATGCCGGGGTCACCGCCGAAGACATCCAAAAGCCGCCGAGTGTGCCGGTCGAGAGCGTCCAATCGATCGCTCCCCAAGATCCGCTCGCCGGCGAAAAATCTGAATTGAAGGCTCCGAATGTCCAGTAGCGCCACGCAGCAGCCTGAGACACCACCATTGCCAGCCATGGGTTTTCTCCAGCACCTGGAGGAGCTGCGCAAGCGCATCATCTGGTCCATCGTCTATATCGTCATCGGCTTCGGTCTTTGCTGGAACTATCACGAACAGATCTGGAATTGGATCCAGAAGCCGATCATCACCGCTCTCACGGCCAACAAGATGGACACGCAGTTGGTCTATACGAATCCGACCGAGCCCTTCAACATCTTCCTCAAAGTCGCACTCATCGCCGGAATCTTCCTGGCCTCGCCGTTCGTCCTCTACCAGATCTGGGCGTTCATCGCTCCGGGTCTCTACCGCAACGAGAAGCGTTACGTGCTGCCCTTTATGTTCAGCACCGTCGCACTCTTCGTCGGCGGCGGGTTGTTCGGCTACTACATGGTCTATCCGGCGGCGCTGACCTTCCTCATCGAGTTCTCCAAGGGCTCTCCAGGAAGCCTCTTGCAGTTGAAGCCGATGATCACCATCACCGAGTATCTCGACCTGTTCATGACCATCATCATCGGCCTCGGAATCGTCTTCGAGATGCCGATCCTGGTCTTCTTCCTGGCCCTGTTCGGGGTGGTCAGCGCCGGGTGGATGTGGCGGAACCTTCGCTATTCGATCCTCATCATCTTCATCATTGCGGCCATCATCACGCCGACCACCGACATCCTGAATATGTGCATCTTCGCCGCGCCGATGATCGTGCTGTATCTTGTCAGCATCGGTGTCGCCTACGTCGTGCATCCGAAACAGCGTAACCGTAAGAAGGTTCAAGAAGGATGAAGACACTGAATTCAAGACGGAACGCGGCCTCGATACGCGTTTCGTTGCTGGGACTCATCGCCCTCGCCATGATCGCAGGTACCTGCGCGGCCGCTGCCTGTAAGAGCACGCCGAACGTCGAAGGCCAGCAAGCGTCGGCGCCCGTACAGCCCACCTGGCAGCCGAACGCCGCCGAGCTGGATCCCCCGGCGACCGCCGCGCCGGCTCCCAAGGTCGACGGCAAACGCGCCTTCCAGTTCACCGGCGACTTCGTCGCCATCGGTCCGCGCCATCTCGGAAGCGCGGGCCACAAGAAAGCCGAAGACTTCATTACCTCGCACCTGAAGGCGACCGGCGCCGCGGTGGACTACGACCAGTTCGAGGCCATGACTGCGGCCGGAAAGTTCCCGGTCACCAACATCATCGGCAAGATCCAGGGCAAGAAGGACGGCATCATCGTCATCGCCGGCCACTACGAGACCAACCTGCCGACCTCCGACGATCTCAAGAGCGCGACCGCCGCCGGCAAGCCGTTCGTGGGCGCCAACGACGGCGGTTCCACCACCGGCCTGATGGTGGAGCTGGCGACCATCCTCGAAAATCAAAAGGGAAGCGCCGCGGCCCTCGAGGGCTACTCCGTGTGGTTCGTGTTTACCGATGCCGAGGAGGCGACCGTTCATTGGAGCGATGCTGACAGCGTTTACGGCACCAAGCACCTGGCGCAGAAGTGGCAGCAGGACGGAACCAGCCGCAAGGTGAAGGCGCTGCTGCTGCTCGACATGATCGGCGACAAAGATCTCGACGTGCAGCGCGAAGAGAATTCGACGCCGTGGCTCGAGGACGTGATCTACCGCTCGGCGCAGCGCCTCGGCACGCAGTCTCACTTCTTCGCCACGTCGATGGCCGTCGAGGATGACCACAAGCCATTCGCCAAGATCGGGATCCCGGTGGCCGACATCATCGATCTCGATTACGGATTCAACAATGTCTATCACCACACCTCGGAAGACACGATGGACAAGCTAAGTCCGCAAAGCCTGCAGATCGTGGGCGACGTGGTGCTGGAAAGCATCCGCGCGATCAATACGCACTAAAACGTGGAACGGCGAACGCGGAATGCGGAACTAAGACAGCGGCGCTGATTGCTTCTTTCGCGCGGTTTGACTCGAGCGAATGAAGATGGCCACCAGTTGGTCAGCTTCGTCGATGAGTGGCTGGAGCCTTTCGCCAGGCAGAACGGCGGTGTCGATTAAGAGTTGCAGCCAGAAACCGACTTCGTCCGCTTCTTCAATGACGACACCCAATTTTGATATGAACTCTGCGTTCGAACGTGCCCTTTGCGCTGCCCGATAATTTGCGCCGACCGAAGTTCCCGCCCTTAACAACTGTTTGCCGATTACTTGGGCTTCGCCAGAACGCGGCAACGCTCGAAATAACTTAACGATCCGGATCGCAAATCTGCGTGTTCGCTGCTCAAGTTCCAGTGATCGAGCCATACCTTAGCATCGCCCACATCCACGGATTTCAGAAGTGTTTCGTTCTGCATTCCGCATTCGACGTTCCGCATTGAGACCACGTCTCCTTCGTTTCCGCGGGCGATCGATGCAAACGAACATCGCGGCCCTGCTTCATGGGTTCACCCGAAGTACCTCGGGGACGGCCTTCTTCAATTCCGCACTTTCGCTTCGCGCCGTTTTCTGTTTCAATCGGCGACGTCATGAATTCTTCCCGTTGGGCCTGGGCTGTCGTTCTTGCCATTGCATTGCCGTGCGCGCCAGCCAGCGCGCAGGAGGTTGCGGAGAGGTATCGTCCGGCGATGCAGGAGGCTGCCGAAGCCACTACGCTGGAGTCCAATCTCCGCGTTCTGACCGATGAGATCGGAGGCCGCGTTCCCGGCACTCCGGCCAACGAAGCCGCGGTCGCCTGGGCCGAGCAGGCCTTCAAGGCGGCCGGCGCGGACGACGTCCGCGTCGAGCGCTTCGCGATGGCGACCTCCTGGGCCGAAGGCGAGACCCGCCTTTCGGTCACCGCCCCCGCCAAATTCACGGTTCGTGGAATCTCGATGGCGTGGTCGCCGAACCTCAACCTCACCGCCCACGTGGTGGACGTCGGCTTCGGTTCACCGCAGGAGTTCGCGCGCGCGGGAAATCTTAACGGCGCCATCCTGCTGGTTCATTCCGACATCCTCAAGACGTGGGACGACCTGTTTAACGAATATCTCAAGGCGCCTTCCGTCATCGATGCGGCATTACGAGGTCATGCTGCGGGCATCGCATGGGAGTCGAGCCGGGAATTCGACATCCTCTACCGGCACATCAACGCGCCGCCCAGCAAGTTTGACCGTATCCCCGGCGTGCTCATCACCCACGAAGACGCCGAGCGCATCGGCCGCCTGGTCAAGCTCGGCAAGAAGGTCGAGATGGCCGTCGCCATGAGCAACAAGCTCGGCGGAGCCATCCAGCCCGCCAACGTCGTCGCCGAACTTCGTGGCAGCGAAGCGCCCGAGGAAACCGTCGTCCTCGGCGCGCACCTCGATTCCTGGGAGCTCGGCACCGGGGCGCTCGACAACGGATGCGACGCCGCGCTGGTCATCGAGACCCTGCGCTCGCTCAAGGCCGCCGGCTGGAAGCCGCGCCGCACTATTCGCTTCATCCTGTTCAATGGCGAAGAGCAGGGGATGCTGGGCTCGGAGGCCTACGTGCAGCAGCACAAGGCGGAGATGGACAACGTCGGCGCAGTTGTCGTCTTTGACTCCGGCACCGGCAAGTTCACCGGCTTCTCGCTCGGCGGGCGCAAGGATGCCGTGGAGAAGGTCAACGAGATCACCGACGCCTTCAACCGCTGGAACACGATGACCAACACCGCCGACGCCTTCGTCGGCACCGACAATCTCGATTTTCTCCTGGAAGGCGTGCCGACCCTGGTCGCCAACCTCGACACCGCCAACTATCTCATCAACTACCACGCTACTTCCGACACCTTCGACAAAGTAGATTTGGCGGAGCTTCGCAAGAACCTGCTGGTCGCTACCTACACCATGGCAAACCTTTCTGACGCAACCCAACGGATCGGCAAGCGGCAGAGCCGGGAAGAAGTCGAAGGCCTGATGGTGGAAACTAAACTCGACGAACAACTCAAGTTGTTCGGTTACTGGAACGATTGGATCAGCGGTAAACGCGGACGGAGCAAATAACGGATGCAGCTATCGGCTCTCGACTGGATCGTCATCGTAGGTTACTTCGCCCTCAACCTCGCCATCGGTATCTTCTACTACCGCCGCGCCAGCGCCGATGTCGGAGAGTTCTTCATCTCCGGCCGCGACGTGCCGTGGTGGCTGGCCGGTACCTCGATGGTGGCCACCACCTTCGGCGCCGACACGCCCTTGGTCGTCACCGGGATCGTCTTTCAATACGGCGTCTCCGGCAACTGGCTGTGGTGGTCGATGGCCCTCAGCGGCATGCTGACGGTCTTCTTCTTTGCGCGCCTGTGGCGCAGGGCCGGCGTGCTCACCGACATGGAATTCGTCGAGCTGCGCTATGCCGGAAAGCCGGCCGCCTTCCTGAGGGGCTTCCGCGCCCTCTACCTGGCGCTGCCGGTCAATACCATCATCATGGGCTGGGTCAATCTCGCCATGGCCAAGGTGCTGGAGCTGACCCTCGGCATCAAGAAGCTCGACGCCGTCATGTTCTGTCTTGCCATGACCGTCATCTACGCCGCTATCTCCGGCCTGTGGGCGGTGTTGTGGACCGACCTGCTGCAGTTTGTGCTCAAGATGTCGATGGTGATCGCGCTGGCGGTCTTCGCCGTCAAGGCGGTCGGCGGAATGGGCATGCTCCAGGCCAAACTCGCCGAACATCTATCTCCCGTCGGTTCTCCGTATGTGGCATTTGTGCCCGACTGGAGCAGTAGTTGGTTTGTGATGTTCCTGGTCCTGCTGAGCATCAACTGGTGGGCCAGTTGGTATCCGGGGGCCGAACCCGGCGGCGGCGGATACATTGCGCAGCGCATCTTCTCGGCCAAGAACGAGAAGCACTCACTAGCGGCCACCGTTTGGTTCAACATCGCTCACTACGCGTTGCGTCCGTGGCCGTGGATCCTCACCGCGCTGGTCGCCGTCGTCCTCTATCCCGGCATCAAGGACCCCGAGACCGGCTACATCCGGGTGATGATCACGCACCTGCCCGCCAGTCTTCGCGGACTCATGCTGGCGGGCTTTGCCGCGGCCTACATGTCGACGATTGGTACCCACATCAATCTCGGTGCCTCGTATCTCATCAACGACGTCTATCGCCGCTTCATCGAGCCCAGCAAGGACGAGCGTCACTACGTGCGTGCGTCGCGCGTGGCCACCGTCATGGTCACCATCCTTTCGGCGGTCGCGACGTACTACATGGATTCCATCGTCGGCGCGTGGAAGTTCCTCATCGCCGTCGGTGCCGGTGCCGGACTGGTCTTCATGCTGCGCTGGTTCTGGTGGCGCATCAACGCCTGGAGCGAAGTCTCGGCCATGAGTGCCGCGGCCGTCTCCTCGCTCTTCCTGCAGTCGCGCCTTGCTGACGGCTTCATCGGCTGGCTGCACACGCACGATCCGCAACTCGCGCTGCCCCCCGGAACCGATCCGCTGTTGCCGATCCACGGACTCAACTCCAGCGATCCGCACGGCTTCGCCTGGCTGATGATCTTGACTACCTCGTTCACTACGATTACCTGGATCACGGTCACGCTACTGACTGCACCTGAACCCGATTCCAAGCTTCGCGAGTTCTATCGCAAGGTGCAGCCGGCAACGGTGGGGTGGAAGCGCATCGCCGATCTCGAGGGCACGTATTCCAACCAGAGCCTGCTGTGGACCACTGCCGACTGGGTCGCCGGTTGCGGCATGATCTATTGCTCGCTCTTCGGCATCGGCAGCATCCTCTTCGGACACGCGGGCCGTGGGTTCACCTTGCTGATCTGCGCTGTGCTCTTCCTGCGCTTCATCTGGTGGGATCTTTCGCGGCGTGGATGGGAGAGTCTTCGCTAGCCGCCCTCGCCGGGAGCAGTCTCGCCCCGCGCAGTGGGGGAACGGTACAATCGAGCTCTCATGCCTGCGAACTGGATCTTCTGGCTGGCGTTCCTCGTCTTCGTCCTGTTGATGCTGGTGCTCGACCTCGGCGTCTTCAACCGGAAGGCGCACGTCGTCAAGTTCAAGGAAGCGCTGGCCTGGACCGCGGTCTGGATCGCGCTGGCCGCGAGCTTTGCCTTGCTGATCTTCTTCTACGGTCATGCGATGACCGGCTCGACGCGGCCCAACCACGTTTTGGCTCTCGAGTTCGTCACCGGCTATCTCATCGAAGAATCGCTATCCGTCGATAACCTGTTCGTCTTCCTGCTGATATTCCGCTTCTTCCAGGTGCCTACGCAGTTTCAGCACAAGGTCCTGTTCTGGGGCATCCTCGGCGCGCTGGTGATGCGCATGTTCTTCATCTTTGCCGGGGTCGCGCTCATCAACCGCTTCCACTGGATCATTTACGCGTTCGGCGCCCTGTTGCTCTATGCCGGCTTCAACCTGCTGAAAGGGACGGAGCAGGCGGTCGACCCCGGCCGCAACTTCCTGGTGAGATTTGCGCGCAAGTACCTGCGCGTCACCGAGGAGTTCCATGGCGGCGACTTCCTGGTCGAGCGCCATCAGCGCACCTGGGTCACGCCGCTCTTTCTCGTTTTGCTGGTGGTCGAGAC
>Ga0315268_10001332_pt1 | contig 28301 bp, 28 predicted proteins | sample C1_top_MG_FD_204535 | JGI IMG/M metagenome (GOLD analysis project Ga0315268, IMG submission 204535) | Sediment microbial communities from Yellowstone Lake, YNP, Wyoming, USA - C1_top | ecosystem: Environmental > Aquatic > Freshwater > Lake > Sediment | place: USA: Wyoming | collected 2017-08-01
CTCAAAAGATCATCTCTCTTGCCCCTTCCAATACCGAGATTCTCTTTGCGGTTGGCGCTGGCAGGCAAATCGTAGCTCGCGATGACTTCTCTGATTTTCCCACCGAAGCCAAGGACTTACCTTCCATCGGCGGCTCATCGGGCAACCTGAACCTGGAACAGATCACCAGCCTACAGCCTGATCTGGTGTTGGCTTCTGCCTTGAATACCCCCGAACAGGTCAAAGCGCTCGAAAACCTTAAGCTGACCGTCTACTACCTACCTAACCCGACTGATATGGACGGCTTATATCAAAACCTGGAAACTGTCGGCCAACTCACTGGCCACGAGAAAGAAGCCAAAGCGTTGGCGGATTCTCTCCATCAGCGGGTCGATCGGGTGGTTCAAAAAGTGAGCCAGGCCAACAAACCCTTGGTGTTTTACGAGTTGGATGGGAGTGAACCTTCTAAGCCCTGGACCGCCGGCCCGGGCACTTTCGTCGACACCTTGCTTCAGATGGCAGGCGGACGTAACATTGGCAACCAGCTCTCCAGCGCCTGGGCTCAGATCAGCCAGGAGGAACTGATCACTGGCAATCCCGATGTGATTCTGCTCGGTGATGCCGCCTACGGCGTCACCCCAGAACAAGTGGCAGCCCGCCCGGGTTGGAATGGGATCAAAGCCGTCACTCAAAATAAGATGTTTGCCTTTGATGATAACCTGGTCAGCCGGCCCGGTCCCCGGCTGGTCGACGGGCTGGAGGCAATGGCAAAGATACTGCACCCGGAGTTATACCCATAACATGCGCCCGGCTGCCCACCCCTTCTGGTATAGCCTGTTGCTACTGGTCTGCGCCTTGCTGCTCAGCGTGGCGGTGGGCAGTGTTTTTATTCCCCCCGCGGCATTCAGCCGCTTGATCGCCATTCACCTGCTCGGTCAGCCACCCGACCCTGGCTTGAAACCCATTGCCACGATCCTGTTTGATCTACGTCTGCCGCGCACGCTGCTGGTAGCTCTGGCTGGTGCTGCCTTGGCTGGCTCGGGCGGTGCCTATCAGGGCGTCTTCCGCAACCCCCTGGCAGACCCTTATCTGATTGGCGTCGCCTCGGGCGCCGGGTTGGGTGCAGTACTCGCGATGAGTGTTCACTGGCCTTACACATTCTTTGGCCTGTTAGCAGTGCCCCTCAGCGCATTTGCGGCTGCTTTACTGACCGTCTGGATCGTCTACCAACTGGCGCATGTTAACAAGGCGATACCGACCACCAACTTGATCCTGGCTGGCGTGGCAGTCAGCGCCTTTGCCAGCGCGATTACCTCGTTCTGGGTGATTAATGCGACCGGTGAAATCCGCCGCGCCCTGGTGTGGCTGCTGGGTGGTTCGACGCTCTCTGGATGGCAACCGGTTCTGGCGTTGCTGCCCTATATTCTGTTCGGGCTGGGCGTCCTGGTCACCCTGGGGCATGCCCTGAACGTGCTGCAATTTGGTGATGAGCAAGCCCAGCAGCTCGGCCTGCCAGCCGAGCAGGTGCGCCGGCTGGTGATTGCAGCCGCATCGTTGACCACCGCCGCCGCCATTTCATTCACGGGGATCATTGGTTTTGTCGGATTAATCGTCCCACACATAGTGCGCCTGGTATGGGGAGGCGATTACCGGCGACTTTTACCACTGGCAATTATCAACGGCGCCACGCTGCTGTTGGTGGCAGACGTGCTGGCCCGTACCTTGCTGCCGCCCCAAGAACTGCCGGTCGGCATCATCACCTCCCTGGCTGGAGCGCCCTTCTTCCTTTGGGTGCTGCGCCGCTCAAAAAATCAATTCTTCTGGTGAGCTATGTTGCAAGTTGACCATCTCTCGGCTGCCTATGGAGCGCGAACCGTCCTCAAAGAAATTAGCTTCGACCTTGCCCCCGCTTCAATCCTGGCGATGATCGGACCGAACGGAGCAGGAAAATCCACCCTCATCCGCGTATTGAGCGGCGTCCTTCCGGCACAGCGTGGCCAGGTGCGCGTTAATGGACGCAATCTCTCCGAGTTTTCTTCTATCGAGCGCGCCCGTCACGTGGCTGTGGTGCCACAGGCTCTGCAGCTTCCACCCGCTTTTACCGCCTGGGAGACCGTTCTACTGGGCCGAACCCCCTATCTTAATTGGCTTGGCCAGACCTCCACCCAGGATGAGGAGATCACGCGCCAGGCCATGCGACGCACCAACACCGAAGAGCTGGCAGAACGCCGAGTGGGAGAGCTTTCTGGCGGTGAGCAACAACGCTTGTTGTTAGCCCGCGCCCTGGCTCAGTCGGCACCGATCTTGCTGATGGATGAGCCGACCGCCCACCTTGATTTGCATTACCAGGTCAGTCTTTTAGAACAGGTGCGCACCTTGGCTCGCCAGGATCGCCTGGCGGTCCTGATTGCCATGCACGATCTCAATCTGGTGGTGCGCTATGCTGACCAGGTGGCTCTGCTAGTCGAGGGTCGCCTGGAAGCAATCGGCGAACCCTCCCAGGTACTCACTCCCGATCTGCTCAGTCACGCCTACCAGGTTCCCCTGCAGGTGCTGGCAGTAGGCCAAAACCAGATCCCTGTGATCTTGCCCGGTTAAGGAAAATCATCAGGCAGCTCCATTACCCGTGACTTGACTGCCTACTTCAGGTATACTGAAGCTGAGATGGCTTATACCACGCTGCTTTATGACCTGGATAACACCCTTTACCCTCCCGACAGCGGAGTGTGGGAGGAAATTGGTAAGCGCATTGACCTGTATATCCACAATCTTCTACGAGTTCCCAGGGAAGAGATTCCCGGACTGCGCCACAGCCTGTACCTGAAATACGGTACTTCACTGCGCGGCCTGCAAATTCTCTATCAGGTAGACCCAGTCGAATATCTCACTTTTGTTCACGACATACCATTACACAACCTGCTGAAACCCGATCCGCGCGTTCACCAGGCGATCCGGCGCTACCCACAGCGCCGGGCGATCTTCACCAACGCCGATCGCGCCCATGCCAGGCGTGTCCTGGAAGTGTTGGAACTGTCTGACTGTTTCAGTGAGATCATCGATATCCTCGATATCGCCCCCTATTGCAAACCGATGCCAGAAGCGTTTGAGGTTGTCCTGCAGCGCCTGGGAGTGAGCAGCTCTGCCGAATGCATCCTGATCGATGATACTCCTAGCAACCTCAAGGCTGCCCGTGAGCTAGGTTTCTACACCGTCATGGTCGGTAGCAACGGTTGCCCCTCGTCTGATTACCATGCCGGCATCCGATCGATTGCTGACCTGCCCTCTGCTCTGGATCCTATCTTATGACGACTACCGGTTGGATTGTCCTGATTGTGCTCTGTCTGGTCATCTTTTCGTCCTACCTGGCTCTGTGGGGTATATTGCGCAGCAAAAAGCAGGGTGGCGATGGTATGTGGGAGAATATCAGCCAGACCATCCGTCAGCCCTGGCGTAAAGAGGATCACAACCTTGATGAACTATCCAGGCGGGTGAAAGAGCTCGAAGGAAGAAAAGGGAAGAAAGATTAAGTGATCCCCAAGGTCTCCCTCGAGAACGGCTCAGACGTTGAACCGGATGGTGATCACATCTCCATCCTGGACAAGGTACTCCTTGCCCTCCAGCCGTACTTTGCCTTTCGTCTTGGCCTCGTGCATTCCCCCTGATGTCACCAGATCATGGTATTGCACTACCTCGGCGCGGATAAAACCCTTCTGCAGATCGGTGTGGATCTCACCGGCTGCCTCGGGAGCTGTGGCACCGCGGTGAACAGTCCAGGCGCGCACTTCATCCGGTCCAACCGTGAAAAAGGACTGTAACCCGAGTAAGTCGTAGGAAAGGCGGATCATGCGGTGCAGGCTGGGCTCCTCAATTCCATATTCCTGCAGGAAGATCTGCATATCTTCCGGCGGAAGCTGGGCAATTTCCATTTCCAGCCGTCCTTGCAGAGCAACCAATTTCGTGAGCTGGTGCTGGTAGCTGATTTGAGGAGCTGCCTGACCTTCGGAAAGGTTGAAAACCACCAGTACTGGCTTGCGGGTGAGAAACCCAAACCCTGCCAGCGATTTTTCCTCCTCTGCGGAGAGCGTGAGATCGCGCAGCGGTGTCTCGCCAGAAAGTGCCTGGTGAAAGTGGTTGAAAAGCTCAATCTCATGCTCGATCACCGTCTTCTCGCGGCCCCCACCTTTACGACGCTCTTCGTCCAGGCGCTCGAGTTTACGCTCCACCGCGATCAAGTCATTCAGAATAAATTCACTGTCCATCATCAGCAGATCGCGCTGCGCATCCACGCTTCCTGCCAGGTGGGGTACGTTCTCATCTTCAAAGCATCGCACCACGTGGATAAAACCATCCATCTGGGTGAGCTGGTTGAGCAACACACCGGAGATTCCAGAATGCCCGGAGCTGCCATCCAGACCAGCAATATCGGCGTAAGTTACCTTGGCATAGATGGTCTTTTTGGGCTTGAACATGGCGGAGAGTTGGTCAACTCGATCGTCGGGCACGTCCACTACGGCCGTGTGCACCTCGATCTTGCCGGTCACCGTCCCGGTTGGTTGGCTGCCGCGGGTAAGGGCATTAAATAAGGTAGTCTTCCCCGATTGGGGTAAACCGATGATTCCCAATCGCATCATTCTTTATCTTGACCCTTCTGCGTATTTTCGTTATACTTAGTTCATCATAAGCCGAAGTGGCGGAACAGGCAGACGCGCACGACTCAAAATCGTGTACCCTCCGGGTATGTGGGTTCGATTCCCACCTTCGGCATTCCGATTATAACATATGCCCTCGCCGGATCAGGCAGGGTTTTTAATCACAATAAAATGTATTTAACAAATAAGATATTAATAGTACCTTTAGTGTTATAATCTTGCTTTACAGTTTTATTCGATATAAGATCATCATGGGATAGGAAAATGAACCCAAAAGACAATAACCTTCTAGACGCTCTGCAGATCGCCCTGGATGCTGAACATAAAGCCAGGAGTTTTTATACGGATGCAGCCGGAAAGACCTCCAATCCATATTGCAAGGAAGTCTTTCAGAAGCTGGCTGAATTCGAAGACTTCCATGTAAAGAAATTATCCGACCTGGTGAAATCCCTTCGAGAAAATGGGGCATTTATTCAATACGAAGGTAGAGAAATCAAGGTAGCAACACCCAGTGAGGTGTTAAAAACCGTACAAGTCGAAAAGGCCAGTGTCAGCGAGGTATTAACCGCAGCGATGGCTTCCGAACGCGAGGCTGAAGAAAGGTACCAGGACCTTGCCAAACAAACTGCGAATCAGGACGGTAAAGCTATGTTCACAAAGCTATCTGCCGAAGAGCATGAACACTACGTCCTGCTAAGAGATGCTTATTGGACGCTGAATGACGGCGGAGCCAGACCTCGTCGATAGAACCTTGAGAGGGTTGGGCCAATATCTGGCCAATAAAGAATGAGCAGCCAGCCTCGATCGTTCCTCAATATCGCTGGTTATGGTTGGTACACTCCATATCCTTCTGGAGTGTAATATCGCAACTCCAGCCGGTCAAAATTCGCCACCTGCACTTCCTCGCTGCAACCACCGTAACGGGCGATTTTTCCCTTAAAACTGATGAAATAATTCCCATCCGCGTCGGCAGTCCCTTTCTCTCCAATCAGCCAGCTCTCTCCAACACTGGTTTTTCCCAGGAATATCCATACCGGCTTTTTGGCTGGCGATTGGCCGAAAACCCGGTTCTCGGCTGCATCGGGGGTGGCGCTGAGTACTGGGAGAAGAATTGAGGCCGCTTTCCCATCAAATACGACCTCCAGAGTCTGCCCGGCTGTAAGTGGAGTGCTGAAGCCAAACAGGATTTCCCCGGCGGCATTCGAGCTGCCCGAATATGACTCCAGCAATTCCCCGGTTTCATCGTAAAGGTTGGCGTACACTGGACTCTCCGCTAGGGGTGCATAGACGTGAACCAGTGGGGCATCCAACCTGGTCAGGATGGAAAGTGCATGAGCCACGCGCAACGTGACCTGCCCATCTGGGCCAGTCAGTTGAAGCAAGGCGCCATCGAACGGGCCCAACCGGGCGCCAGAAAAGCGCAGGCTATAATTGGAATTACCCACCCAGGCGGACTGGCAGAAGGTAGAAACGCGCTCGGTTTCTGGGCGGAAATCTCCCAGCAGGGCGGTCAGCCGTCCCCGACTGGCCTGCCCCTTCAATGCCTGGCTGCTGGCGAAGATGCCCCCCTCCAGACTGCCGACGGTCATCTTTTCAGTCGTCGCACCATCGCTGACCTCGACCTGATCGCCATCTTCCAGTATTTCCGGCAGTGTGAAGTCAAACCAGTCGCCAGTGGGTGTCATGAGACTGCTTGAAAGAACCTCTCCACCGCTGCTCTTGTGGGTAATGGTCAGTTCATTGGTGGTCGGCACGTTCCAGAAACCCGAGATACTGTAATGAGAAAGATCGGCCAGCAGCAACGGCGCATGGCGGGTCAGAAATTGGATGTTCCCGGCCTGGTCAATCAAGGTAAACTCGGCCAGGTCTCCACGCTGTAGATCAAAGCCAGCCGAGAGCGCGAATTGTCCCTTGGCCCCTGCCAGCGTGGTATGGCAGGTAGAATGCCTGGCACAGGAATGCGTACGGTCGCTCCGGAAGCGCGCCTGGACCCTCACCCCCGGCAGTGTCTCGCCGACTGCCCGGTTGCCTGCCAGTTTCATCTGAACCTCTAGGTTGGCGACAGTTGTAACCAGCCTCACCGGGCCGGCGCTGGCATAAACCCAATCGCCTGGCAGCGGAGGTTCTGGGAAGGTGGCAATGAAATGACCATCCGCCTGGGTGTAACTGGCCGAACCCGTAATGATCGCTCCACCCCGGTTAACCCAGGCCTGCAGATCCTCGCCTGGGCGGATCACCCCGCTGACATCGCTGGAACCACTGGTCAAAGCCAGGTGATAGGCCTGGATGGCAGTGTAAGTGCTGTTACCGTTCGTCTCACGGGCCGAGACGACCAGGCTTGCCAGCCCGTTGAAATTGGGCCGACCCCGGAAATCATAAGAAAATTGATCTGACGGATCGGTGCTCTTGCGGGCAATACGCGTATAGGGCGTTGCCCGGCAAGTATTGGCAGCATGATAGAGGGTAATCATCACCTGCCGCCCGGCCTGAGCCTCGCCATCCACCACATCGCTGTCTGGGTCGGCGCGGGCCATCAGGTTAATATACCGGGTACTGGCAGTCCTTCCGCCAGCCGTGACCTCCACCAGATCATCGGGCAGGATCGTGTATTCCGGCAAGCCGGTGGTACAATCCTCACCGGGCTGGAAATTGTAAAAACCTGTTCTGCTGGAATAGGTTGTATCCTCAGCTTCCAGTGCACCGCCGCGATAAACCCGCAACGTAACCAACCTGCGGGCGCCTGTCCGGCCGGAAACCTGCAGCGCCGGGCTATCCACCTGCCCCTGGATGTGGATTGAAGGAGGTCTGGCTGTGGCCTGGGCATCCAGGCCCCCCGCCGACTCAGCTTCGATCCATGGGGAAAGACCCAGGCTGCTCAGGCTGAATATCCCGGCTGCGAGCTGCCCGGCGCGCCTCTGCGCGCAAACCAACACTTGCCCCGCTGGCAAGATGGGCAGCCCACCTGGCATCTCCTCAATCCTGCGCAACCCCGCCGGATCAGACACCCCGACCAGTAGAATGGCATTCAGGTCCGGGCGCGTCTCAAAGCGATCGAGAAATCCCTCTGCCACCAGCCCTTGGAGTGAGGACCAGTAAGGAATAGCAGCATCTTCCACCCATTCCAGGGCAAGCTGCTCCGCCTGACCTGGTGAGAGCATGGGGCTTAGCCCGCTATCCAGAATCTCATCTGGCTCCGGCAAGGGTAAAAGCAGCAGGTAATCCCCGTCCCTTCCAGACACCTGGGTGAAACTTTGTGCCGCGGCAGGGTGGAATCCGCAGCTTAACAGAACAACCAGGCAAAAAACACGTAAAAACCAGCCACTTCTTTTCATATCAAAAATCCCCTATCGTCATTTCATTAGGACGAGCGCAACGACTTGCTCATCTTATGACTGAGCGTTTCATAACCCAGAGCGCGGTAAAAGGCGATCGCACCTTGGTTAAACGCATACACATTCAATTCCACACTGTCTGCCCCGTTCTCAACCGCCCAACGTTCCGCCTCTTCCACCAACATCCGGCCGATCCCCAATCGCTGCCAGTCAGGGCTTACGCCTAGGGTGTCAACCACCAGGTAACGGCGGGGCACCATCACGGGAATTGGTGGAGTCTGGCGCAGGTAAGACAATAAAAACCCCCAAAGATCCCCATCCTGCTCGGCCACCCAATAAGCCACTTCTGGGTTCTCCAGCAGCGCGGCGAAGTTATCCAGGTCACGGGAGGGACTATGGGTTGGATGGAAGAGGTGCGGCAATTCACAGGCGTGCAACCTGTCCACCTCGGCATTCAATTCACACAGCGCCGGGTAATCCTCCAGCTTTGCACGGCGGATGATCAGGCCGGCAGAGGATCTTTCTACCATATTTATATTATAGTGTAGCATTTGAGGAAAGATTCAACCGTTTTTATAGAGCCTGGCCCTTCGGCCAGATGGTCCCGGCCCTTACCACCGTGCCTGCTGGCACATCCGCCTTGACGGTGGCACCATTGCCGACCCGCGCCCGGCCGCCGATCGTCAGGTTGAGGTTGATCGTCGCGCCCATCCCAATTTGGGCATAATCTTCCACCCTCACACCGCCCGCCAACATCGCACCGGGTGAAAGGTTCACAACCTGGCCGATGATGCAATCGTGCGAAACAACCACCCCGGCATTTAGCACGGTACCAAACCCGATCCGCACCTCGCTGCTGACGTAACTCTGCGCCAGCACTTGAACACCTGCACCTAGCTCAGCCGAGGACTCCACCCAGGCTGTGGGGTGAACCAGCGTAGGGCAGGTGAATCCGGCTTGCTTGAGGGTTTCGAAAATCTTCAGGCGCACATCGACATTTCCAATCCCACCCACCCCATTGATTGCCAACCGCACTCCCTGGCGGTAGAGTTCCGGCAACATCTCCGCCCCACCCAAGACGGGCAATCCCATGACCGTTGTTCCTGCCGAAATCCCGTCATCCAGGATGCCCACGATCCGGTAGACTCCCGAAACTCGCACCAGGTCGATCAGCGTCTTTCCATGCCCCCCCCCACCATACAGGATTAATGCGGTCGAGTCAAAATTGCCGGTATCCAAACGTCTCCAACCTTATCTCAAGTCTGAGGAAATAGAATGCAAAGAATATAAAGTGATACCCGGTATCCTGTGTGAGCGCAACGGTTAGATTACCGATATCAGCTCGAGTAGCAAAGCTTCCGCCAGCGGATTACGGAGGATGTAATCCTTTAACTTAAAAGTGCTCACCAGCAATGTTCCTCGACCAATCCGCAAGCGTTGGACAAAGGCCGCTGGCCTACGCAGCCAACCTGAAAACATCCCAGCCAGCACCGCTTCTTCAAAATCTGGCGTCCGGACACTGGTGATCACCACATCGGGCATGACCGGGGCAAAGGAGAAATCCAGTCGCCCATTGGAGGGCAATGACTTGCCAAACAGGTCTTTACGATACCAGGAGAAGGTGCCCAGCCAATCGCCCGACCAGGGAGAACCGGCGCGTGGCTTCAACGCACCAGTATGCAGCTTTACCTGGTCTACATCAGGCGTCTCTGCCAGCAGTAACGCCCTGCCGCCTTTCTGAATGGAACGCAGCGCCTTTCCATCCAGCTCAGAGAGGATCATCGGCACGCCTTCGTACCAGTCATGAGCCACCTGGTAACCCGCTTTGCTTAGCACCTCCTCCAGCGCAATATCCAGGCAGGCCACCTGGAGAGAATTTTCCGGTTTGGGAAACAGGTTCACTTCCAAGGAACTGGCTGCCATTTGATCGCCTTGTGGACCGAGCAGGGCTACTTTCAAACTGGCCTTCACCGGCCGCTGAACCTGGGGGACTTCGAATGCCAGATTGGCTATCTTGCTGAGTGCCGGTTGGTGCACTGCCAGGCTCTCCATCAATCCAGAAGCCAGCTCGCCTCCCTCTGCAGTCAGGCTCCATTTCAACTCGAGATTGAGAACTGGGGGATTCCGGTCGTGCGAGAGGAACACTGAAACATCGATGGTCTCCCCGCACCAGTAAGAGCGACGGACCAGCCATGGGATGAGCATCATATCCGCGTTGATCTCTGGCAGTCGCTCAAAGTAGGCTTTGGGATTGCGAAGCATATCCAACAAGCCATTCGACTCCCAATGGCAATCGGTAAATTCGGTGATCACGTAACCCTGGATCTGCGGGTAAAGACGCATGACCTCAATCTCAAATTTCAGTGCTTCAAACTGACTCCACTGGGCTGCCTGCGCCAGCCCGGTGATATCGCCAAACACGCGGTCTAGGTACAGCTCCTTGAATCTTTGTACAGCGCCATGCGGGTAAACCTCGCCCCCGCTCCAATCCCAACCAGTCTCAAACCACCAGGGCTCGCCCTGGTAATAATCCATCAGCCGACCAAAGTCAGGCAAGCCCCAATTGCCGAATTCAGACACAATCAGCGGTGCATCGGGTTTGCTGGGCACGATTCCCAACTGCTTGGGTCCATACAGCCAGCTGGGACGCTGGGTGAATTCTGTCACCCACTGGTGCCATCTTTCCATCCCCTCGGGGATGGCGGTGTAATAGTGATAATCTGCCAGGTCGCCGGCAACATGAAAATTCGGGGTGCACGGCGAATTATCCACCACCAGCCGGGTGGAATCCAGCTTCTTCATCCAGTTATACATCTCCAATAACCAATTGCGATGCTCAACGTTGGTCATATCGATCCCCCAGGCCTCGTTGATGATCGACCAGATGATGATTGAGGGGTGATTCCAATCGCGCTCGACCATTTCTGCGAGTGTGTCATGCGCCTCCTGGTCAGCTTTCTCGGTCAGGAGCTGCCAGTTGGGCAATTCACTCCAGATCAAAATACCCACCCGGTCAGCCGCCAGGTAATAACGCGGGTCAGCCACCTTGATATGAATGCGCAGACAATTCAGGCCCATCGTTCGGGCTTTGCGGAACTGGTCCTCGATATACTTCAGCGAAGGAGGCGTGCAAATCAGGTCGGGATAGTAATCCTGGTCCAGGGCAGCGCGCAGGTAAATGGGTCGCCCATTCAGCCACAGTCGCTTATCCCGGGCTTCCACCTCGCGGAATCCAAACGTCTCTTCAATGACATCTGTCTTGTTTCCTGCTGAAAGGCTAATCTTGAGAGTATAAAGATTCGGCTGGTCAATATCCCACAACGCGGTATTAGGCGCACGCAGCGCCAGCTTGACCTGGTTGGTCATCGACTGATCCACCAGTTGCCCATTGGGATCGTAGAGTTCATACATCATAAAGGCTTCGCGGGTATCTTCCGGTTCAATGAGGATTTGGATGTGCGCATAGGGGGCCTGTGCCAGGATGCGCACCCGTTGGATATGAATGACCGGGCGGGCCTCCATATATACCGACTGCCAAAGGCCGGAAAGCATCCCATACCAGCTTTGTTTGCCATGGGGAATTTCACGAAAATTCGGACCCGGTTCCGGCTCAGACTGGGTGGGATCGAGCACACGCACCGTTACCTGGTTCGTCCCAGCCTGAAGTAACTTGCTGATCTCGAACTCAAACGGCAGATACCCCCCTTTGTGTTCGCCAGCTCGTTGGCCATTGACCCACACCTCGGCCTGGTAATCCACCGCGCCAAAGCACAGGTAGGTTAGCCCCGCAGGCCAATCCTCCGGTAAGGTAAACTCCCGCTGGTACCACGAGACTCCCTGATAGTTGCGCAGGTCCGGGAACAGCGCCTGGAAAGGAGCCGGCACCCGGGCCGTGCGCCAGGAAGAGATTTTCTCTGGCACCAGGGTACGGGTAGGATCCACCTGGAATTGCCATTCACCATCCAGCCAAAGCTGCTTGCGCGATAAAGTCTTCATAAAGTACCCTTTTTTTCATCAGGAATATGGGCCACAAAACGCCAGGGTATACTCCGCCAGGGTTCAGGGACACTGGCAATACCCACCCGCGGCCCTGTCTGCACCCACGACTCGGGCAAAGATGGGGCCTCTTCGATCCATAGATCACCATCCGTGCTGCATAAATCGACTCCATTATACCGCCCATCAATTGCGAATGCCTGGCAGAGCTTAGCCGGTCCATTGCAACATTGCGCCAGTGGTTTGCCGGCGCGTCGCTCAAGAATGGAAGAGATGCCTTCCAATGGCCAGATTCCTCGCAGCAACACCGCTGAAGGGAATCCCTCCGGCCCGGCGACGCAGTTCAGACACCAGTGCATTCCATAGGTAAAATACACATAGGCATGGCCCGGCGGTCCATACATCACCGCGGTGCGTGCCGTGCGACCCACCTTGGCATGGCAGGCCAGGTCTTCCTCACCATTGTATGCTTCCGTTTCCACGATGATCCCCGCCAGTCGTTGGCCATTCAAGCGGCGTACCAACCTTTTGCCTAAAAGGTTGCGCGCCACCTCCAAAACGGGGCGATCATAAAAAGCGGCTGGCAATATAGAAACGTGTCGCACTTGAGTCCTGTGCTGAAGGGTCTTGCCAGTCAATCCTTCCCTCTTCCTCGGTGAACTGGCTATTAATAAACTTCATGAACCCTTCTAGCGCAACCGGGGGTCGTGTTCCAACGTAAGGCGTAAACCTTGTTCCAAGGGTATCTTTGGCTGATAGGCCAATTTTTGACTTGCCAGGGTTAAATCAGCTCGCATTCGAGAGGGGCCGCGATCGTTGCGCGGATTATAAACAATCTCCGGCTTATGGCCCGTGATCTCCACCACCAGTCGTGCCAGCTCACGTACACTGGTCTCCTGGCCACTGCCCACATTGATGGTCCTCTGGTCAACACCCGGCGCGGAATGGGCAGCCACCATAGCGTCCACCACATCATCTATATAGACATAATCCCGCGTCTGGTTGCCATCTCCTTGGATAACCAGGGTACCATTCAACATCGCCTGGCGTAAAAAGTTAGGGATCACTGGAGCATGCACCGGTGGGAGGTGCTGGCCCGGACCATAAGCATTGAAGACCCGTAAGCAGACCGTCTCAATTCCCCATAACGCCCCAATCGTGTGGACATAGTATTCAGCGGCCAGTTTAGAGACCGCATAAGGGGAGCGTGGCTGGGGAACCGCGTCTTCTCGCAAAGGTTGTACGCTTTGCTCTCCATAAATAGCGCCGGATGAAATCAATACCACTCTACGTACACCCACATCGCGCATGGCTTCCATCAGTGTGACGGTGCCTCCTACGTTGACCTGGGTGTATTCGCGCGGGTAGAGCACCGATTCTGGCACCAGGACACGCGCTGCCAGATGGTAAACACAATCTACCCCTTGAAGAAGGGTCCACAGCTTGGGACGGTCATTGATATCGCCGCGCGTAAAGTGGACTTCAGGCGCCAATACCTTGGGGTCACCGGTGGAAAGATCATCCAGGCCGCGCACTACATGGCCTGAAAGTAATAACCGGTTGGCCAAAGCCGACCCTAGGAACCCTGCTGCACCTGTGATCAGAAATTGCATGGAGACCTTATAAAATGATTATAGCAAAATTCAGGAGATTCGTCATCCTGTTAAGGGATAAAACGCATCCTTTCCTTGATTGACAATCCCCTGCTAAATGATTACTCTTTAGAATATCCAAGATATCTTGTTAGAAACTCCAGGAGGAATGTCATGTCGAAATCAGTTGATGATCTCAAGAATGCTTTTGCCGGTGAATCTCAGGCCAATCGTCGCTACCTGGCGTTCGCAAAAAAGGCTGATGATGAAGGTCACCATCTGGTGGCAAAATTATTCCGCGCGGCTGCCCATGCGGAAACCGTTCATGCTCTCAATCACCTGCGCGCCCTGGGCGAGGTTAAATCCACTGCTGAAAACCTGCAAGCGGCAATTAATGGCGAAAACTACGAATCAGTATCCATGTATCCGGCTTTCATCAAGGATGCCGAAAGCGATGAAAACCGCAAAGCCCTGACCAGTTTCAACTGGGCGTTGGACGTAGAAAAAGTTCATGAAGAGCTGTATCGCCAGGCTCTCGCAAGCCTGGGAAAAGAGACCGAGGAGTACGATTATTACGTGTGCCCCGTTTGCGGATTTACCCATGCCCGCAACGCCCCGGATAAATGCCCGGTATGTGGCACGCCGGGTGCTCGTTTCGAAAAGATTTCCTGATCTTCTGTCCTTCGAGCAAAACAGGGGCTGTCGAAAATGTCTGGTGAGATACCGGCTTTCAGCAGCCCCTATTTTATTTATCTGATCTGATAAAATACGGATATGTCTGCAGAACATCGGGTTTGGACTACCACAACCAAGCTGGTCGTTATTTCGATTGTCCTAGTGGTGGTTGGCTTCGCTTTATACAGGTTCAGTGCTGCAATTCCGCCAATTGCAGTAGCTGTAATCCTGGCCTATATCCTCACCCCACTGGTAAACACCATCCAGGATCGGCTGCATCTTCATCGTGTGGTGGCTATCCTGCTGGTGTATCTGGTGATGTTGCTGGTGATTACCGCCATTTTAATGCTGGTCATTCCGCGGCTTGGAATCCAGGTCAAAGTGTTTACAGGTGATCTTGAAGGGATTATTAGAAGAGTCCCAGATTGGCTAGGCAGCCAGGTTATTCTGGCAGGAATCCCGATTAATGGTTCTGATTTAGCGACCCGTCTGGCAAACACGCTGGAAAGTGCTGTACAGCCCATTCTCGGGCAAACATTAGATGTGGTCACATCTTTCTTTGAGGTTGTGGTTTGGGTCGTTTTTATTGTTGTCATCTCGATTTATCTGATTAAGGATAGCGACAAGCTGACAGTCTGGTTGCATTCCCTGCCCCCGCTTCAATACCGCCCAGACTTCCAGCACTTAACCTGGGAAATCAATACTATCTGGGGCTCTTTTTTTCGCGGCCAGCTATTGCTTGTTCTTGTGGTATCCATCATTATTACTATCGAAGGACTGGTGATTGGCCTTCATTTTTCCCTCTTGCTAGGCATACTGGCAGGCTTGCTCGAATTCCTTCCGAGTGTAGGACATGCCATCTTCTTTTTGATCGTTTCACTGGTGGCTTTGTTGGGTGGCTCTCACTGGCTTCCGCTGCCCAATTGGGCTTTCTGGGTGCTGGTGGCCTGCCTTCACATCCTATACACTCAATTTGACGTCAACTACCTCATCCCACGCATCATTGGGCGTAGTGTTCGTCTTCCACCCCTGGTCATTGTCCTGGGAATCATTGTCGGCGCGTCGCTGGCCGGAGTCCTGGGTATTTTTCTGGCTGCGCCTACCATCGCCTCCTTACGGGTTTTAGGTAAATACATTTACGCCCGCTTATTGGATCTGGATCCATTTCCTCCGGAAAGCCCCACCCAACCGTTGCCGCCTTTGCCTAACCTTAAGTTTTGGAAGCGAAAGGCAAGGGAATGAAAGCTCACTACTTGCACACCAACTTAATCGCCCGAGATTGGCAAAAACTTGCGGCCTTCTACCAGCAGGTTTTTGGTTGCCTCCCAATCCCCCCAGAACGAGATTTGGCCGGCGAGTGGTTGAACAAGGCCACTGGTTTACCCCAGGCGCACATCCGGGGGATACCCCTCTCAAAACAAGAACTTTTTTTTTATTAAATAGAACTAAGCAGTCCCATCCAATACCGCAAATAGCGAAGATAGCCAACTCTTCCTCTGTATAAAACCGAATGGAAAGCAAAATAGTGTAATCCATTCTAGGCAGCCCATGATATGTACATTACGTGTGGAAAATAAACGGCAAGCGGGCCTGGGTGAAATCGTCTCGACCGCCATACCTGGCGTCGAGATGATCACCTTCGTCTATGTCAGGGACCCCGAAGGAAATATCATTGAATTGCAACAAAGTCGCTATTGACACTTTGATTGAAATTCCCTATACTAAGTACAGATCGATTGCAGCCTCAAATACCGATAGCCTGGGAATATTTGATCTCTTTACTCGCCCCTAGAGTAATGAGAAAATATTCTCTCAATCCCCGGAAGGTCAGCGTATCCCTTCCGGGGTCTCATTCTCCACCCTGGTGATATCCAGAATGGCACACCATCCCTCCAAACCGGCCGTAAACAACCAGCCCTCACCACAGTGGAAACAGGCCCAGGCAAATTACGACCGTCTTTCACGCTGGTATGACCTGCTGACCGGTAAGAGTGAACTGAGCATGACACTCACTGGCATCCAGAAGTTGGGCTTACGTCCTGGCGAAACCATTCTGGAGATTGGCTGTGGCACGGGCCGAGCCCTATTGGAATTGGCTCAAACTTCCGGAAAGGCTTGCAAGGTGCATGGAGTAGATATCTCCCGCGGAATGCTTCTCCGTGCCTGGTCAAAATTGCGTAAAGCTGGCCTGGAAAGAACAGTTTTCCTGGCCCAGGCAAATGCACTTAACCTTCCATACCCCGCAGAAACCTTTGATGCTATCCTGGTGAGTTTCACCCTCGAACTTTTTCCTTCCCAGCAGATCAAGGATATCCTGCAAGAATGCCAGCGTGTTCTGCAAACCGAAGGACGCCTGTCGGTGATCTCTCTGGCACAGCGTGATCCTGCTGGAAGGATTCAAAGGATATACGAATGGCTGCACGGTCGTTTCCCTGCCCTCATTGATTGCCGTCCTATTCCGGTCTCTTCTACCCTCCAAGACTCTGGATTTCATGTCATAGACAGGGTAGAATGGAACCTGTACGGGATTCCGGTTGAGATTGCATGGGCTACCCGGTATTCATCGCACAGTCACGATCTTTGAGCCGTAGAACCGTCAAAAGAGGTGCACTTATGTCTACCCAATTTTTGGTTGAAAATTTTGAAGGCCCGGCTTTGGATTCTCGCTTGCAATGGTTCTGCCCCCCATCCCGCTGGCAGATCGAACACTCCTGCCTCGTGATCCAGCCCGACGCCAAAACCGATTTCTGGCAGCGCACCCATTATGGATTCCAGAACGATAATGGGCACTTCCTCTGCGCAGTGATGGAAAGTGATTTCGTCCTCAGCACGCATGTGCGCTTCTACCCGCTTCACCAATATGACCAAGCCGGTCTGATGGTGCGCTTTTCACCGGATTGCTGGCTGAAGACTTCGGTCGAATACGAACTATCAGGCCCAAGCAAGCTGGGAGCAGTGGTGACCAACTTCGGTTATTCCGATTGGTCCACCCAGGATATCGAGATTCAGCCAGGTTGGTATCACTTCCGCATCCTCCGCCAGGGCAGCGATTACCAGGTGGATATCCATACCCCTGAGCGAGCTCAAAATTGGACGCAGATCCGCATAGCTCACCTGCATGCCGATCCCAATCGCCCCGTGCAGTGCGGCATTTATGCTTGCTGTCCAATCGACCAGGGATATACAGCCCAATTTGACGATCTACAAATCAATACAGAGAGAATCGGCTAAAGGAGTTCCCCATGACCGTCCGTCATCTTTCCGCTGAAGAAAACAAGCTGCTGACCGTCCTCGAGCGTCTGCCCTTCCCAGAGGAAGAGAAGAAGAATTGGATGGAAACCATTCACAACTCTGGCCTGAACGAAGAGCTTATTAAGGAAATTCGCGCTAAGATTCCCGGTCTGCCAAAAAGCGAACCGGATAAAGAATTGCTGCGTGCCCGCCATATCCGCGACCTGAATGAACTCATGCGCCGTTGGCGCTTATCGCTGAATTTGCGCCATGCCGGGAAACGGTAAATTTCCTTCAATCCATGCGGGTATAAGGAGCTGGATCGCAGCGGTAAACCTGGTTCCCTAGCTGGACATATCGCCCGTTCAAATCACTCACTCTGACCGAGTAATCTTTCCACTGTTCCTGATTTTCCACCAACAGCCTTCTGGATTGAGCCTCCGCCAAGTGGAAAGAAGGCCAGGCGGATGTCTTTTCATCAGCCAGCTTGAAGGTACGGCAAGCCAGGCCAGCGCCCAATTGCTCATGCGCTACGGCGGGCAGCGCCGGGTCGTCGAATGCGCGCACGAGGGTCGGCACCGCATCTGCTGAAAGCCCATCCAGGTAATGACCATCCAGCTCTTTCCCTTGCAAAGCACGCCCAACATTGGCCCTGGCGATAAATCCATCCACGTTCAAGAAACCCAACGTCAGAGAGAATCCCAGGCATGCCAAAACCAGCGCCAGGGCAAAACGGCCACGCTGTTGCAGGATTTCCAGCAGGATGATCGCCCCCAATAGGGCAGCCAGCCAGACGATAAAAACGTGCGTGTAGGTGCGAAGTTGTGTGAAACCATAAGCCTGCTCATAGAGAGTCAAGCGCTGAAAGGCCGAAACCAGGATGATCACCACCAACCCCAGCAGCCCAATTGCCAACCCGCTGAAAATCCGCCGCTTGCGAATCGTCTCCTGGTGGGTCACCAATCCAAGGGATAGATAGAGCCCCAAACTGAGCACAGCCACAACCACCAGCTCCGAAAAGCCTCGCCGGGCATACTCCGAATAGGTATAGCCAGCCACGTTAATATTGGCCTGCCCGCCGAAGAAATATCTGAACTGGATCGCAACGAAGATGGCAAATAAGATATCGACAGATAGCAAGACTACCATCGCCTCAATCCAGCCCAGGAATGGCTTCATCCAGGCCTTGTTTGGGTCTGGTTTCCCTTCTTCTCGAGCAGGTAAAATGCCGTTGGCCAGATACCCCACAAACAAGTAAGTGAAGATCAGGATATAAAACAGGCGAAACAGGTACTCGAACCAGAGTGAAAGATTGAGAAGCTTCGCCAATGATTTTGTCCAGTCGCCGAAGATCGGATCGGCTGAAGCCAACAGCACTCCCAACACCAAGACGACCGGCAACGCCAGCAGCAGACCACGCACCACCGCCAGGAGCGGTTTTCTCACCATTTTCCAGGTGGTTTCATTCCCCTCCTCGCTGCCCCTGGTGAACGCCTGCCGCCAGATTCCAGGGGGACGAGTAAAACCATCCCACAACAAGCGCAGCAACGCCATGAGTTGGTCTACCAGGTGGAAATGCAGCCAGTTGCCAGTGCGCAAAGTCGCCAGCAACAAGCCAAGCAAGGTCATTGACCCTGCAAAATTTACAAAGCGCGTCATCAGCTCAGCCCGAGCGAAAGTCACCAGGGCCATTGCCAGGCAGGCGACCATCAAGGCCAGGTTGGGCCAGGCAGGTCGCACCTTTTCCCAGACCGCCAAAAGGCAGATCCCTACCAGGATGAGCACCATCCAGATTGGGAAGGAAATCCCCGGTGCCTTGGCGTAAAATAGCAGGTCAAATGCCCAGGCCAGCGCCAGGGCAATGATCCAGAAACGAACGGGAAAGCGGGCGATTTTCATTAATGAATGACTACCAGCGATACGATCCATGAGATGATCAAGACAATCGCCATGGCAGCAAAGACAATTTGTTGAATGCGCCGTCGGCGCTGTTCAGGAGAGAGCGTCGCCTTGCGATTGCTCTGCCCCTTCTTTGATTGGCTGGGCATAGGAAATCTCCTTCTGAATAAGATGAACCCCATCGGCTCTTTCAAGCAACCTGTTACCCGAACACTTATTCGTTGTTCGGTAAAATGATCACCTTTCTAACATTTTCCAGTCCCTGTTCGATTAACGTCACGCCACGCCCAAATTCCTCCAGAGCCAACCGGTGTGAGATCAGCCCCGAAACCCGCACCTGCCCTGAGCGGAGCAAAGCCACCGCCTGGTAGGAATTGCGCAGTGATGTGAAAGAAGAGAGCACTGTCAATCCTTTGCGGAAGATTTTAAATGCCTCAAAAGACACCTCTTTGCCTGAGGGTGGGACTCCAAAGAGCAACACTGTCCCTCCATAGCGGGCGAAATCCAACGTCCGTGCCATCACCGGGATAGCACCAGTGGCATCAATCACCACATCATAGGCATCCGCTTCCAATCCATCCAACGAATCCAGGCAACGATCAGCGCCCAGGCTACGAGCCAGATCCAGCCGGGCAGGGTTTTTCTCGACTACACTGATCCATGCTGCTCCTTGCAACCGGGCCACCTGCAGGAGCAGGCAGCCAATTGGCCCGGCTCCCAGGATCGCCACCTGATCGCCCATGCGGAGTCTGGCACGTTCTATACCATGCAATACGCAGGAGAGTGGTTCCATAAAGGCTCCCACCGCAAAGGGCAGGTCAGCGATTGAGAACACTGCTTTTTCGGGCGCGACGACCAGTTGTGCCATTCCCCCAGGTTGGGTTACACCGACTGCCTTCCAGTTCAAGCAGAAGTTGTGACGGTTATTCAAGCAGTTGACACAATTATCACAGGCAATGTTCGGTTCAACAGCCACCCGGTCGCCAGGCCGGAAGCGCGTCACTGCCTGGCCCACCTGCTCTACCACCCCTGAAAACTCGTGCCCAGGGATCACCGGATAATCGCCCAGGTATTCGCCACGGAAGATGTGAATATCGGTGCCACAGATCCCAGAGGCCATCACCCGGATCAGCACGTCATTTTCCTGCACCTTGGGTTCCTCAACTTCAATCACCGTCTGAGAACCTGGACGGTCTATGAACACTGCTTTCATGTTCCCTCCTGTTGGATTATTCTGGCACGGGTATATTATAAACCTATCGAACTTCAGAAACCTATCAAGTCATCCAAAAGGAAAACGCCGGCTGATTTGCCGGCGCTCCTCATGCGGTGCAATCCATTTATCCGCTGTGGTTATTCTTTTTTTACCCCAGACTCCACCTTAGGACTGTTGGAAGGAGAGGTTCCGGTGGTCTTGTTTTCAGGCGCAGTGGTCTCGGAACCACTTGAAGAGGATTTCTCGCTCGCCTTCTCCTCCGAGTGATTTGACCATTTATTGCCCGAGGGAGACTTGTGGTCAGTCGCATAAAACCCGGAACCCTTAAATACGATCCCTACCGGAGTGTACACCTTGCGCAATGCCTTTTTCCCACACTCCGGGCACCAGACCAGCGGGGAATCGGTAAACTTCTGGTTCCTTTCAAACTGCACTCCACAACTCTCGCACCGATAGGTATAAACGGGCATAAACTCACCTCACACGAACGAATCTTCGCTCCGGTCAGTCATTATAGCCATTTTATACCTGCATTGCAAGTATTTTTAAGAACTTCATATAAAAAATTAATGAGCCTCTCGTTGGTCATCCTTCCAATCTGGGCGGTCCCTGCTGGATTCGCCGGATCACCTCTTCTTCAGGCTTGTCCCACATCCCCTCAATCCACCAGGTCGCGCCAGCCTCCATGATGGCATAGAGTTTATCTTTTGCCTGAAACTCATCCAGGCCAATCGTCGTTCCCCCTACTACAATATCGAAGGCGGTGGTCAGGGTGCGGTTGGACTCAATGTAGCGTTTTATTTGGCGGATATCAGCCGGGGTGGCATCCTCCGCTTTGCCCTCAGCGTTCCATTTTTCCACGAACAGGCCATCGCATTTCAAAACGCGCTTCATCGACTTCATTCGCGGCCAGATGCCCACGACCCATAATGGGATGCGCGGTTGCTGCACCGGCTTGGGCGGGTAATGCCTCTCCTCTACCAGCGTCAGCTTCAGGTGATAATGCTTGCCATCATAATCAAATTGCTTGCGTTGGTACAACAGGGTGAGGATATCGATGGTTTCATCCAACATTTCGGCCCGGGCTTTGGTATCGGTCACTTCATCGGGAAAGCCCTGCCATCCCATCCAGACCGCACCGGTTCCCAATCCTAAAATCAGGCGCCCATCAGAAAGGTGGTCCAATGCGACCGACTCGCTGGCTATCTTCCAAGGACGGCGCAACGGAACGGGGATCACCATGGTCCCCAGGCGGATTCGACGGGTGGTCGTTGCAGCAGCAGCCAGGGCAATCATCGGATCTTCACACCAGATTGCATCTCCCAAGAAACACCCCTCCCAACCTGCCTCCTCAGCGATTTGAGCCAGCCGGGCCGCGATGCGAGGGCCGCCATAGGGTAAAGCCAAACCGATTTTCATCGCAGACATAGTCCCTCCAAAAACCAACTTTTTTTGGATAAATTTTCCCACAATATTCATATTATATACGCATTCACCTCATTGAAATGCAAGCATTATCCAAATACAAACTCTATCCTATAATAGATGTGGAATCAATAAAGATTGGAGCAGCTATGAAACGACACCCTTGGATTCCGTCCATCCGAGCTATATCGTTAGTCTTTGTTTTCCTGCTGACGTCCTGTAACAACGTGCCGAAGGTGACTCCTACTTCTACAACTCTTCCCACTCGCGCCTTCCCGCCCACCGACACTTCAGCTCCTGCCAGCACCATCACGCTGACCTCCACCAGCCAGCCAACCTTCACCCCCCTTCCCAGCGCCACGACTGGCCCGACTGCCACAGCTACCCTACCCGCTCCTGAACCGACTTTGCCACCTCTACCACTCGCCCGGCAGACCTGCGAAGACGCCCCTCCTTCCTCCCTGCAAGTTGGATTATATTTATACGCCGGCAGTTCTGGTGGTAGCCAGGTGCGCCCACAACCTTCTTCAGAAGGGGTCGCCACAGGACAATTGGACTACGGCAAGGCAGCTATCATCCTGGATGGGCCGCGTTGTGCTGAGGGCCTGGTCTGGTGGCAGGTGCAAGCCTTGGAAGGCGACCTGACCGGTTGGGCAGCCGAAGGTAACACCAAAGAGCAGTGGCTGGTTCCTATCCCCTATAAACCGGCGGCCTCACTCCCGCTGCCAGGAGCCTGGAAAGCCTGTCCAGGCGCTACTTTTCCCCTTTCCCGTCTTCAGGTGGATCTCTACGCCTATGTGAATACTGACCGCCCGCAACCTAACCTGCTACGCGAAAAGCCAAACATCGAATCCGGCATATTTGATAAACTGCAACCGGGCAGCGCCATGCGCATCCTGGATGGGCCGCGCTGCCAGAATGATAAGGTCTGGTGGCGGGTGGAAAGCTTCCAGGGGACTTCCGGCTGGACGGCTGAAGGCGACACCAGTTCTTACTGGCTGGTGCCTATCCCCTTTAAGCCAGGGATCCAGCCAGGAACCGTCTCCTGCCAGGCGGTCAGTGAGATTCCTGTGTCAGAATGCCAGGCACTGGTCAGTTTATATGCAAGCACCAACGGCGCTAACTGGAACAATCATTACGGTTGGCTCGCTTCCAATACCCCCTGCGCCTGGTTTGGGGTAAGCTGCAGCACGCAGCATGTCAGTGTGCTGGCTCTGGCAGATAACCGGCTGAACGGTACGCTGCCGGAAGGGCTTAGCCTTCTCACCTCGCTACAAGAGCTGCATTTAGATGGAAACTCCTTGAGTGGCCCAATCCCATTGTCTTATAAAAACCTGAAGCAATTGAAAACCTTCTCATTCAACAACACCCAGCTTTGCGAACCGGATGATAGCGCCCTTCAGACCTGGTTAAATGGCATCCCAGATCTGAAACGCACCAACACTTCTTGCACTGCCGAGGCCGTCCCGACTGAAGACCTGCGTCCCGACAATGGTGCTGCGTTGGTCGATGAAACCATCCCGGATGGGACAGTTTTGAAACCGGGCGAGGTGTTCAAAAAGACCTGGATCCTTAAGAATGTGGGGAAGAACACCTGGACCAAAGACTATGGCGTGGTCTTTATCACCGGTACACGGATGAATGCCCCTGATTTTGGAGGGCTTCCAGCGGTGATCAAACCCGGTCAGAACCTGACCTTCTTCTATATCCTGACTGCCCCTTACGAACCCGGCACCTATACCGCTTACTTCATGTTGCAAACTGATCAGGGGATAAAGTTTGGAGTTGGGCCCAAGTGGGCAGATGTGTTCTACGTGCAGATTGTCGTCTCAAACCAATAAGCGAACCCAACGGGGTGAGGAGCCAATCTCTTGCCTGGAGACTGCCAGCTGACAATTCGGGTTTCTGCCGGGTGGGAGTAGTCCGGTATTGGATTTAGAATAGACTACCCTGGATCTTTTCCGCCCATCCCAATATCCGATCAAATAAGATCAAGATCAGCAACCAGACCATCAACCGTAAAGGAAATACCCCTGCCAACGCGTGACGCGCCACACTGCGCACCTCGCCATGGAATCCCAGGAAAGTGAGTCCCAAGCCGCCAAGAACCATCCATACTGCAAACCAACTCCAGGCCCAATCGGGTGGCAAAGGATGTTTGGCAGCCAGAGATAGGATCATCACCATCAATCCCAGGTCAATCAACGCAATGGCCCCCGATTTGGAGTGCAATAGGTCGCCCAGGGGAATTGCCCAATCAGGTCTCAGAAGTTGGTCAGCGTAGAAGAATGACTGTCCATTCTCGTTAAACAGACCATCGAATTGGGTAACAAAGGTCGATATCGCCCAAAGGGGTGTGTGAAGCAGGTATTCCGAATAGGTCGAATACCCTCTGGCACGTGCCCAGTCCATGAAGGCTTGGTCCTTCTGGATATCGTTGTATTCCATCGAATTGCGCAGTTTCAATAGATCGTCGGAGACGGGCATCCCGCGCTCCCGGAAGAAAGACACCCGGCTCTCATAAGGGAAGACGTTTGCAATCAGGTTATTGAGCAAAGGCTTCAACCAACGATGGCTTTGCTGGAAGGTGACCTGAGCGAAAACAAAAATAACAATGGATAGGAATGCTACGACCATCGCTGTACGCCAGCGAAAACGCCAGCGGAGGTGCGAGAACAGGCAAGGCACCAGCGCTAAGATCCCTGTCCAGGCCAACAGGTAACTGTTCAGGTCTCGAGTGAAGGTCCAGGCCACCGCAACCAAAAACCAAAGAAAGATCAAACCGGCGACCTGCCAGGCAGGCCAATGATGGCCTGATACCAGGTAGAACAACAATTCAATCGTTACCGTCAGGAATAATGCCAGCAGGGAAAATGACATCGATTCCGACATAGCCAGACGGTCCCAATCGGCCAATTGGGGAGTAAAAGCGAAGCACAAGATGAAAATAACCGCCATCACTCCCAGGTAACGGTTTTTCAACCGGCTAAAGACAGTGATTGCCAGCAAGTTCCAGGAGAGAATGGATAAAATGAATTGAGAGATGGTGACACGGTCAAAGCCAGGTTGGTATCGGGGACGGGCTGGCTCTGCAGCGCGCGCTGGTTCGCTCAGATTGGTGATCTGGTAGAACGCTGAAGGATCCGCTCCACTGGCGTTGGCGAAGGCCTTATATATCAATGGCAAGAAGAACACCCGGTTTGAAGTGAAGAAACTCCAGCTCGGGAATGGCAAACGCGCCGCCTGGATATAGGATTGAGTATCCAGCATGGAGATTGATAACTCTGGCTGCCTGTAGGAAAGCAATCGAAAGGCATTCAATAAAGCCAGGCACAGCAACAATAACACAAACGGGATAACCTTCTTCATGGTCCAGAGTTAGGGTCAAAACCAAGGTACTTCAACCCAGTACCTGTATTGAATAAAACGATCCGCTCTTCAGGGTCGAGCCAACCCCGCTCAAGCAGCTTGATCAGCCCAGCCAGGGTGGCTGCCCCCTCCGGCGCTGCAAAGATGCCTTCGGTCACTGCCAGCTGGCGCTGGGCATCCAGGATGCTCACATCGCTGACCGCTACAGCGCTGCCCTGGCTCTCGCGCAATGCCCTGAGAATCAACCGGTCGGCGAAACTCTTTGGCACTCGCAGACCCGTTGCAATGGTACGGGCATCGGTCCAAAATTCGCAGGAGGGCATTTGGTCTTCAAACGCCTTGACAACCGGGGCACAACCTTGCGCCTGCACGGATACCATCCGCGGTCGAGTTGTTTTCTTCAGCCAGCCCAGTTTCTCCAGTTCAGCAAAGGCTTTCCACATCCCTACCAACCCGGTACCACCCCCGGTGGGGTAGATAATCACCTCTGGCAGCTCCCAATCGAAGGTCTCTGCCAGCTCATACCCCATAATCTTCTTTCCTTCAAGCCGATAGGGCTCCTTGAAAGTGGAAAGGTCAAACCAACCTTCAACACGCGCCTTCTCACCTGCCATCCGGGCGGCGTCATTAATCAGGCCTTCCAATAATATAACTGTGGCGCCGGTAATCCGGCTCTCTTCAATATTGGCAAACGGTGTATCCTTCGGCATGATGATATAAGCCGTCAGCCCACCCCGCGCCGCATAAGCAGCCATCGCCCCACCTGCATTCCCAGCCGTGGGGATGATCACTTTCCGTACTCCCAACTCCTTGGCCTTAGAGATCGCCGTCGAAAGCCCACGCGCCTTAAAAGTACCAGTCGGATTCAAGCTTTCATCTTTCAGATACAGATACTTTAATCCCAATCTCCCCCCCAGACGACTCAAAGGTATCAAAGGAGTATCCCCTTCTCCCAGACTGACCCTATTGGCGGGGTCAAAAACCGGCAGAAGCTCATGCCAGCGCCACATCCTGCCTGACCGCCGGCTGATCCTATCCCGGTCGAGTTGATCCTGGGCTTTCCCCAGATCATAAATCGCCACCAGTGGCGACTGGCAATCCGGGCAGAAGGTCTGCAATTGACGGAAATCAAAAGACCGATTGCATTCCGAACAACGCAAGTCAACCAGGTAGGACACGTTGGCACTCAATCTTCAACGCCCGTGGCTTTATCTCCCGAAACCGGGTCATCTATATCGCCAGTGGGGCTATTCGTGACCTGGCTGGCCTGGTTATCTACACAAGGCAACCATATCCTGAAGGTTGTTCCCTTGCCAACCTGGCTTTCCACCGTAATCCGTCCTTGATGGCGATGGACAATTTCATGAACGATCGCCAGACCCAATCCTGTTCCCCCTTCTTTTGTAGTAAAGAACGGGTCAAAAATAAAAGGCAAAGTATCCTCAGGAATCCCGGGACCGTTATCGCTAAATAGAATGGATATTTCTTGATCCAATGCATGATACGACGTCGTGACCGACAACGTCCCACCATTCGTCATCGCCTCTACCGCATTCAGGCAGATATTCAGCACCACCTGCCGAATCTGATCGCGCAACATAGGAATCTCAGGTATATTTGGGTCAATGTCCAACCGAAAAGTGATATTCCGCTGGTACATGTGAGTGGCTAATAGTTTCTCCACTTCCTGTACCAGATTATTCACTGATTCTGCATGGTACTCTTCGCGAACCATTGGCCGGTAGGTATCGCGCAGGCGGGCGACCAGGTTGGTCACGCGGTTGAGCTCTTTCTCCGCACCTTGTAAATTCTCGCGGCTTTCCTGGCCAAGGCCTTCATCAAATTGCACCAGATATATGGCATTCTGGATGGCTTGCAAAGGGCTGTTGAGTTCATGTGCCACTGAAGCCACGATTTGGCCCAAGGCGGCCAGTTTTTCGGTTTGAATCAATTGTTCGCGGGTTGCTTTTTCCCTCTGCAAGAGGGTCTCTGCCAGCTGGCGCGAGTTTTGTTCGGCCTCAAACAGGCGGGCTTCGTTGATTGCCAGTGTAGCTTGGCAACCCAGCAATGTCAGCAACTGTTCATCATCTGAGGAGAATGCATTAGGCTGAGCGCTACGTACACTGATCATACCAATCAGGCAGGGCTCCTGTCCCACAGGTCCCGTGTCGCTACGCAGCGGAGCCACCAACAGTGAACGAAGTTCCTGTTTAGGGCCTGAAAGAAAGTAATTCGTATCAGCCAGCGTATCCGGGATATGGATTGTCTTGCCTTCTGCCAGCACCCTTCCTGCAATTCCTTCGCCTGCCTTGATATTAAGGAAGGGTCCCTCCAGCTGGTCAAAGCCGGCAGCAGCCGCCATCACCGACTCGCCCTGCTCCACATCGCCCTTCGGCTTGAGTAATTGGATTTCAGCCCGATCCACACGAGGGATTAACTGCTGCGCTAAATCGACGATGAGTTGTAAAACCTGCCGGAGATTCTTCGTGCCCGGCAACAAATGGGTGATATCAGCAACTGCTCGATATTCCTTTAAGCGTTTCTGAAGGGTAGCATACTGTTCAGCGTTGGCAATGGCAATGGCTGCCCAGCTTGCTACACTTTCCAATGTCCGAAGGTCATCCTGTGAGAAAACCCCTAGCTTTTGGCTGACAGCTTCCACGACTCCGAGGACCTTTTCGTTCCAAATTAATGGGACTGCCAGAACAGAACGTGTTTTAAAACCGGAAACCCGGTCCACCAGGCGAAAAATCTGATCCTGTTCGTCGATCTGGTTGACCAACATTGCTTGCCCAGATTGATAGGCTTTTCCCACCACGCCCACTTCAATCGGAAGCCGCAAGCCAAGCAAAATGCCGGAGCTCTGGTTACTGACCGCCACAAATTCCAGTTCATCTCCCTTGGCCAGCAGGATGGAGAGGGTATCCACGCCAAGGAT
>Ga0315268_10001333_pt1 | contig 28275 bp, 45 predicted proteins | sample C1_top_MG_FD_204535 | JGI IMG/M metagenome (GOLD analysis project Ga0315268, IMG submission 204535) | Sediment microbial communities from Yellowstone Lake, YNP, Wyoming, USA - C1_top | ecosystem: Environmental > Aquatic > Freshwater > Lake > Sediment | place: USA: Wyoming | collected 2017-08-01
GCCCAATCGCCTTCCTGGTGCGCATAGGGATCGGTGCTGCCAGCTTGGTATTCATTCCAATTTGAATCACTATGGTCATTGGTACCGCTAGCCATCCAAGTCCCCATAGACCAATGCGGACTGCTGTTAATCGTCGTCAAATTCTCGTAAGAACGTGTGAGTTCAATCCACGGATCGGCGGTACCGGTCTTGCGCACTTCGATCTGAACGCTGACGCTATAACTGTCCAGACCGCCACCATCGTTGGAATAAAACAGTCCTTGCGGGAAGGTTACTTCCACTTCCAACGCGTTGAAGGCACTCCCGATCGTGGAATAGATGTAGGGGGTCGGATTGATCACCTGCACCGACGTGGCATACTGGGTCTTGGTTTCGTTGAAGCCCTCGATGAGGGTCTGATCCATATCACCGCGGCGTTCGTAAACCTCCACGCCCTGAAACCGCTGACTTCCGCTAATAGAATCAATAATCATCGTCTGATTATTCAGCCGATAATCGTAAAGGCGTTTGTACGGCCCGATCCCCAGGTCGATCAGCGCATTGACGTACTGATTGCTGCCATCATCCGTGATGAAGGCATTGATGATATTGCCGACCAGTTTATTCGTGCCATACCAGCGCGCGATCGGGAGGCCTTCCTGCTGGGTGGACTGCGGCGACCATGAATAAACCGGGCTATTGGCGATGCTATTATTATTGACGCTCGGATTGGGTGGCGGCAGTAGATGATTGATCAGCATGCCACCGACCAGAAAGACAGCAGCCTGAGTAAAATAGAACCCCGTTAGACCGCCCGCGGCCCCACCAAGCATGCCTGCGATCTCTGGGGCGGCGATGATTAAGGCAATAAATGCTAGGCTGCGTAAGACATCGCTGCCGTGCACCGATGGCACAAACACAATCTGATCGCCAGGCATCAGTATGATCAACGGCCAGCTCGTGCGCGGCATCAGCTCGCCGTTGATGCTGACACAGACTTCGATCTCGGCCGGGAAATATGCCTGACGCAACGCCAGCAATGTGATCCCCGCCGGACAGGGCAAAGGAATCAGATCACGTTCCCTCCGATCGAACGGGTTGCGGACAATGACGAGATTCAGCCCTTCCATTGATAGAACCCCTTGATGCGTCCATGAAAAAGTGGTGAGCTCAGTCGCTCCACCGTCACATGAATGTTTTCAGCGATATGGATGAAACGATAACCGTCATCCAACACCATCCCCAGGTGTGAGACGTAGCGCGGATGCATGCTGAAGGTCACGATAGCGCCAGGCATGGGTTGTGCGAGCTGCTGGAAGCGTTCCTGGGCATCATTGATCAAGCCATGGATCAGGCTTTTGTTATCGGTCGAGGCATAATCAGGCAGTTCGATGCCGAGATCGCGGTGGATTGCCTGCACCAATCCATAACAGTCATACATATCCGGGCCACGACCACCCCAGGCAAACTGTTTGCCAATGTATTTTGCGGCGTCGATCATCGGTTACACCAGGCGAATATTGCCGGCCGCCAGCCCCGGACGACCGCCGAAACGTGCCGAGTTGGCATGCGCCCGGCAATCGGTCAGGGTACGTTTGCAGGTAGTGAGGCCACCGGCGTAATTGCATTCCCGCCCCTTGTAGGTCCAGTTACAACTATTGGCAATGGCACGAAACAGCGGATACCGACGGCGCAATGGATTCGGCGCGCCCAAATTGAACGTAACCCAGCTCGAATCGGACAGACAGGACAACACATCGAATGTCATTTGCAGCTCAGTGTAATTCTCCGCGAGATAACTGGAATTGACCACGGTAATGCGGATCGAAAATCCGACCGCCCCGTTATATTGCTCGATGTATGGCTGCAGACTACGAGTCACGTTCGAAACCCGCAGTGCCACGGAGGGAATCTGACCCTGGGCATTAGACTTATTCGCGTCAATCTCAAACGGGAAGGCGGTATAGGTATTACCGCCGAACACAACGTCTTCAGTGTTGCGTGCAAGGCGAATGACCGAGGTATCCGGCAGAGTGATATCCAACAGCAATACCCATACCCCGGTCGTAGATAGACGATTCTTTTCGAGGATGAGATTAGCGGGAAGTATTTTCATACTTCACGCAGACTAAAATCGACCGCGAACTTGTTGCGATCGAAATAATGATATTTGATCGGTGCCGCGAAACGTACCGTGTATGCCGTGGCCGTGACCGGATGCGTCCAGGTGAAACTGTCGGCACCGTTGCGTAACGTCGTCTGCTCAAAGGTGAATAAAGTGTTTTTATCCGCCGGCGTGAGCATGGGATAACGCAGACCCCAAATGCGGCGCGAGCGTGTATATTTCGGGCGCGTCAGTTCGTAACCACCCGTGAAAGGTGAGCGCAGCACAGCATCTTCTATCTCACCATCCGGATCGAGCGGAAAACTGGGTACTGTAGCGAGCGTGGGAAAATTCGGCATTACCGCACCCCGGCAATGGCAGCATGCAACGGACCGTAACTATCAATGTTTTCCAGAACGACGTCCTGGATGTATTTCTTACCATCGAAGCGTGGCGTTCCCGTCTTGGCATTGACGGGCGTTCCCGTCTGATTAATAACATTTATCGTGACGTTTGAGCTACCGAGAGCTGAATTGGGGATGATCGTTCCCGGCGATCGGTCAATGCGAACTTCGGGACCGCTCTCGCCTACCAGGTAGGGTGTTCCCACCGGCGGATTGCCACCGGAAGCAAACCCTAACATTTTACCACCAAAATTCCCAAATAAAGTACCAGCGATCGGTGCGACGATCTGCTGACGAATAGCTATGCGCAACAAGTCTTGAATCACACTATCGGCAAAGCCCTTAAAATCTAATTTACCTTTCATAACAAACTGTACCAGCGCATTTTCCATATTATTGAAAGCATTCACGAACAGCGTGTTCACTTGCGCGGCGGTGTTCGTGGCGGCATCTATGACACCAAGCAAACCATCATTAAAGCCGGTGGCAAAACTACGCGAGGCTTCGCGCTGCTCATTCAGGTTTCTTTTTGTCACTTCTTTCGCGCGTTCTCCCGCGGCCTTTAATTCAACGGCACGGCCAGAATAATCCAGATCATCCTGATTGAGTGCCGCGATACTTTTTATTACATCAAGATCAATCTTGCGGGCATCGGTGAGCTGCTTTTGTTCATCCACCGATTTACCATACAATGACGTCTGGAATTGGATCTCTTCACTGACCAGACGATTTCGCTCTATAAATTGATCGATGGCGACTCGATTCTGGTCAATGGCATCAAATTCCTTACCTGTCTCCAGATTAATGGCATGTTGTGCCTTCACGAGTTGTTCTTTTTTCTCGGATTGCTTGATGGTACGCTCAACCATATTACCGATATCTTGAGACTTGGCCTCGGCGCGCAAGACATCGAAATGGTTACCTCCTACCTTAGCCATATCCTTATGAAGTCTGTCGATGAACTCCTGTGCCTTGACCATGCGATCGGCGTTATGCAAAGCATCTTCGATATTTTTTGCGGCCTCTGATTGACCGGGAATGATGCCAGCATCGGTACTGAATGATTTTTTTGTTGGGTTCTGGAATGCCTCAAGATTAAAAGTGAGCGGCGGCAATTTGGTGGCGGCCAGTTTCTTGGCTTGATTAATGGCAATCTCCATCCCCAGGGCGCTGCTAAAATTCAGCTTGTTGGTACGCATATCATTGAGCGTTTTGACGAAGATATTCATCGCGGGAAGCAGCTTGTTGGCAAAGCTGGTCGCAAGGCCGGCCGTATTGGCGGACAATTCCTTTAATTGCTCATTGAAGTTCTCGGCAGCCTTGGCATCTTCGGCCGTAGTACGGCTCAAGCTCTTTCCGGTCTCCACCCATTTTCGCAATTCGACAGAACCTGCCGCAAGTGCCGGAATCATCTCATCACCGGCTTTACCCATGAGTTTGAGGGAAACAGCCGTTCTGGCAGGCGAGTCGCCCAACTCTTTGAAGGCATCAGCCAATTGATACAAAGCCTTCGTCGGCTCGGCGGCGGTGACGCCCAGCGCCTTGAGGACAGCCTCACTTTGCTTGTTTGAAATCGCCCCTTCCATATACTTATTCAGTTTCTTCACGCCGGTGGCGAATGTATCTAAGTCAATGCCTGACTTATTTGCAGCGAAACGAAAGCCCGCCAAGTCCTCAACAGAGATGGCAAGGCGCTTTGAGAGATGCTCCAGTTGAACTTCGGCTTCGATCTGGCTTCGGATAAACGAAACAAATAGATCGACGCCGAAACCTACACCGAGAAAAGTAGCGACCCCCTTCATTGTCAGATTGACACTATGGGCAAATTTGTTGGCCCCATATTCGGCCTTGTTCAGACCTTCCTCGAACCGGGCAATATCCGCGGATAATGAAACCGTCAATGAACCCAGCGTGGAAGACATTAGTTAATGCTCCGATCGTCGTAACCAGTCATGAACATGGCTATTCTCCGTTCCAATTCTGTTTCGGAAATATGTTCTGGTTTGTCCCGTTTCAGATATGGCATAAAGTCCGCCGGTTCGTAGATAGGCGTATGTGGCGCGCGATGCACGTTAGCGATCACGCTCGTGATCACGCCGGCGCGTAAATCGGCGCGGGCTTCCCCCCACGGCTCTAACGTGTAATATTCCATCCATTCCGACAGCTCCAATGCCGTCAGAGAATCGGCCAGACGATCTATGCTGGGTTCGCCCAAGGCCAGGGCCAAACGGTAAAGGAAGCACCGCTGGCCCGTTAACCGTTTTTTACGGCGCCCTGATCAAATCCATTGACGCGCCGCGCGGCATCCATCAGCAAACGAACGGCATCACAGCTCTTATCCAGGAGTTCGCTGACGGTATCGATGGTATATAACCTGGCGCCCGCGTCATCGACGATGGAATAGGCGAGCAAGGTGGAAATAAACAATTCTTTATTGCTGGATTGCTCCCCTAGCAGGAAAGCCTCTTTCGCGGTCATGCCCATGACCCGGAGCGTGATGTCCCATTGCGGAATTATCACGTCTTCCTGTGGACGGTCTTGGATGGCCTTGATCGTGTCTCTGAGACTCATGTATTGCTCCTATTTAAATTGCACGGTTTCTCGGGAAACCGTGCAATCAGGAATTACGCGAACCAGGTCGGTTGACCGGTACCGCGCACCGATAAGGTGCCGGCCACAACCGCCTCGGGACTGCCCTTGGCATTGAACTGCAGGATGTAGCCGACGCCGGCGAACATCTTGCCGTTGCTGAGCGCCACGGTCAGCACCCGCGACAAGCCATCGTTCTGCGCCTTGGTCAATTCCGCCTGGCCGGTGTCGGACGAATCAATATCCATGGTGGAAGTCATGGTCCAGGAGCCGGCGAGGCCGATGCGGAACTCTTTACGCGTGCTGGCAAGGTTGGTGACATCGATCTCAGCCGGTTTGTCCGGCTGGATGTCGAAATCCTTGATGTTGCCGACCGTGGTCATGGTCTGCGGCGTAGCCGTGCCGCCCGAGACATAGGTCGTGTAGCTCGTGGAATCGACGCCCTTCAACTGAAAGTTCGTTCCCGTCGGCACGGCCACCACGTAGGCACGGCCGTTAGTCTCGACCATGCCGCCGACGGCATCGATCTGGATGATCTCGCCGCCGACGAAGGTATTGGTGGCTGTCACCACGGCCGGGTTGGCCTTGGTGATAGCGGTAATGGTCAACGGCGAACCCTGGGCGGTGGCGATCTTGAGCGAACTGCGCTGGGCGGTAATAGCGGTAGAGGACATGGGCATCTCCAATAAAAAACCGCCCGAAGGCGGTTGGTTGAAAAAAAAGGCCGCCCGAAGGCGGCCGGTCAAGGCGGATGAAGCGTTACGTCAATTCCAGATACTGAAATCCTGCGTCACGCGGTAAAGCTTTGTCTCATTGTCGTAACCGTCGAGATCCATCAGGAACAGGCCATACAATGGCGTGGTCATCATGGCCACGCGTACCGCGGCGGCGAGCGCCTTGGCGCCAAGATAGGTCTTATCCCAGCAATCCACCTGCACCCGCACCTGTTCGAGATTGTGATAGCCATCAACACCGTTCTGAGGTGCATTGGCCACGCGCTGATACACCACGGCCGGCAATACCAGCGGCTGCGACATCTGCAACGGGTAAACACCATTGTCAACACGGGTACTGGAGGGATTCACCAGCGCCTTGACGCCGGTGTCATTGGCCAGCGTGGCAGTCACGGTCTGCTCGACATTCATTCGCGCGCAACCTTGTCCAATCCTTCCGCTAACGCCTGCTTGATCGCCTGCACGGCTTTCTCCTTATTGGCCTCGAAGGCCGGCCGCAGAAACGGATGCGCCGGCATCTTGACCGTGCCGAACTCGACGAAACGCCAGTAAAAGGCATCGAGGTTTTTCTTCTGGAACTTCTTGCCGGACTTCACGCCGACGATGAAAGTCTCATCGTGTTCGCTATCGCGCACATGCTTGCGGAAAATCGCGCGTTTCAGCGTGCCAGGCGGCGCGTGGCCCTGGCTCACCTCGCCGGTATATTCTGGGGCAAGCTGTATCGCTGCAGCCTGCACGATCTTGGCCGCGGTCGAAACCGCGCCGCGCAGAACTTTCTTACGCAGCTTATCGGGCAGTTGCTTGAGCTTATCGCTCAGCTCACGCAGGCCCTGGACTTCGATGGTCAAGGACATGATCAGCCCTCGTTCATCCCTTCCGAACAAAGCAAATTGATCTCCCGATTACGCTCATCCACATTGAGGCAAGCATGAATATTGAAATACCGGTTGTTATAAACGATCCGCATCGCCGCCACCGCCTTGGGATCGGCGAAGATCGATTGATAGCGTACCGTGACATGATGTGTCACTTCCGTCTGTACCGCCTTCGCCGCCTCCAGCTCACGTCCGGTCAGCGCTGCAATGTCGGCCCACATTACGACCAGGTCAGACCAGGTATTCACTTGGCCACCATAGGCATCCTGCGTCGTGGAGCGGCTTTGTAGCGTTACCCGTCGTCTCAGATCACCGGCGCGCATGATTTAGACTCGATCAATAAAAATTCCGACAGTGGACGGGTTGAATTGATTCTTATATCGCGCTCTGGCGGTTGGCGGCGTAAGAGTCATCCCGTACACCAATCCATTCCAGCTTGGTCGAAACCATAGCCGTTGGTGACAAACCAAATTCCATTGGCAGGGTTAACTATAGTATGAGTTACATCCGCACTGGTAACCGGAGAAGTTGGGGTGATCGCAGACATGCCATTAGAAGGAATGTATTTGCGCAACATACACACATGCTGCTTACCCCATAACACCGTTGGATAAATAGTAGGAAATCCGCCACCGCAGGTAAATTGTCCCGGAACAGAGATAGCGCGCCCCCACCCATAAATCATGTTCTCCATTGGATTATAGGTGAGCTGCGATTCTCCTTTTGCGATCACCTCTTGCATGGCACATAAGGATATTTCTTGTGATGCATACAATGAGGCAGAACAAAGAAGCGCAAGAATCAGTAAAAGATTTTTCATTTGTATCCCACGCACATCCTGCTGAACCGGCATATCGGAATGGTGATCCCATCTCCGCTGGCAAGCTGCATATCAAAGCAGATTCCGTAAACCGGATTCTTAGGGTCTTGATTCCAGACGCTGAATTGATTGAGTAGCACCATCTCCGCCGCCGATAAATATTTTCTGTCGCGATGCACTCCATTGACCGGTGTCACAATATCGCTTTCGTGAATCACCATAAAAGATTGCAATAAAGAAGGATCATCAGGTTTTGTTACCCAATCCTTACCGGCCCACGCTACCAGCCTTAATTTCACGCTCGCGGTGCCGGATGGATTCAAGCCTGTAATGCCTGAATCAATCCACATGATGTCCGGCAGGATTACTGAATCTAGCGTAGGCAGCCATTGCTCACTGATTGGCCCTGAAAACGCATCTCCGATGCTGCGCCATCCTGGAAGCGGCAAGCCGCTGGCGTCAACATGTGCCGTCCATTTGTTGAAATTCCAGAATGTCGCTGACTGAAGTTTCATTATGTATCCGGCAAATCATAACAACCGGGTGTGGCATTTCCAGAAATGTTATTAGCCTGACCGTCGGCATAGGTGGTGTAAGTACCAGCCAACAGTTGAACCACTGAATGCACGCTGGTGTCGCCAGTCAGGGGATATCCATTGCCATCATAGGGCAACGAAGTTGGTAAGGCAGTTCCATCTGGCTGCGTTGATCCAGCATCAAAGCCGGGTGCGACATATGCATTCTGCAAAACATCGACCGCCTGATAGGCGGCGATGCCAGTTGAGCGCGCAACCTGGTTCGGTGTACCTCCTACGATGTTCCACACCGTATTGTTGTTGCATGAGCGATAGCAGTTGCCACTGCCACCGGGAATGCCTTTGGTGGTGTTTATGCTGACGAAATAATATTGGGTGGCGGGGCTGCTTTGTAGCATATTTGCCACCAAGTTATTCGAGATATCCCATCCTAGCGGTGTCGGGGCAGTCAACGTCTGACCAGATGCCAGTTGGAATGCCAAACTTTGACTGACACCGTAAGTGCGCTGAACGATGCTGTTGTGATGGCAAATTGAATTGCCAACGGTATTGGAGGCAATCTGGCTGGCCAGATCCATCCCTTTGGAGGCACAGTCTTCGATGTAATTGAAACGAAGTGTGTTGCCGACGTTGATAAGGCGGGTGGCATCAGCACTTCCCGCGGCATTCAGATCGGTAGCCCAGATTCCGGAAGCGTGCCAGGTGTGCAAACGGGTCACGCCACCTGCCCGCTTGCCGATATTCTTTTCGACAAGGATGTTGGCGTTAGAGGTATACATTTCTATGACCGAATTACCACCAACGTCATGTCCATAGTTGTAGGCGACATGCAGACCATCGGTCATGGAAACTTCGAGCGCGTTATTCAGGCAATCGTACATTTCATTGCCCATGATCTCACCAGAGAGGCGGTGTGTGTCGTCCACTCCAGCGGCGTAGATACCATCGCCCACATAGTTGCCGCCAGCATCATCCGCCCCGGATTGCCCTACACGGCAACCATAAACATTAAACCCCGCGAGGGTAGGCGTGCCCGATGCAGTGCCATCGATAGCCAATGTCGGCAGACGGGATTTTTTCAGATCGAGTCCGGCGATGGTTATGTACCCGGAATTAGTGACATTCTTCGCATAAGCGACATGCATAGCGTATAGGCCGAGCGTGATCTCGACCTGACCGAGGTTTGGATTCTCATTGCTATAGGGCCAGATGATGAGCGTCCCACCGGCACCTGCAGACCATTGCACTTGCCCGGCGGCAGCTGGAGCACCGCTGGTTTTCAATAAACGCACATCGCTCTGATAAACATCCGAGTTGTTGGTGATCCCGGTTAGTTGCCAGAGATTTCCTGATGTGTTTACCCAATCGGTTCGTACCTGCCCGCCGGTTATAACAGGGAGCGCTAACGCATCGCCATAGGGCACCATGTAAAAGGGAGCGGCCGATGAACCATAGACCCCCAGACCAATCGCGCCTTGACCGATTCTCAGTCCATTGACGGAAGTACGCAGCGTTGTTCCGCGCTTGAATCCCAAGACCTGTCCCGCCATATTGCCAATAATGGCGTTATATAACTGCGCCTCCGTGGCATAGGGATGAAGAAAAGTTCCTGTGGCCCCTGCGGAAGAAGCCGAGGGATCGAAGAATATGGTGGGGCGCGGGACAAATCCCTTGGCGTAAATATTGAATCGACTGATGCTGTCCGCAAGCCACGATAATCCACCCGGAATTCCGGATTTGATATGCGGATAATTATTTCCAAGAAATGATGCTAACAGATCATCGCTCGACTGATACTGTTGATATCCAAGATTTATTAATTCCAGAATGGTGTCTGGATCACTGATTGAGATACACCGATTATTATCTGGTGTATAAGTAATATTTTTTTTGCTTTTGAAAAAAAGCATTCCTTGAGGTAACATGAATTGTTTCATTGATCACTCCTAAAATGTCACGACCCGATAGGGATCGAGCAGGTTATCGATGTACGGCAATTCCGTGATCTGCCCGCGAATCGTGAGCATTTCCTCGCGGTTTTCATAAATCGAACTGAGGCGGATTTTTATCCAGCTTTTCAATCCCTCGAGATCCGCAGGGGACGTACCCAGATAATGCAGGCCGGTGCCAGCATCGGTCAGGTTAATCGCTGCGCCACCGGCGATCGCCGAGAGTTTATAAACCCCAGCGGAGAACGCGGCCTGAATAAAATAATCAGTGTTGATCACAAGCGGTGCAGGAAGTGCTCCACCACTATTGGCCAGGCGCACGACATCATTTACGATCATCGCTTTCCATCCGCTTACCATGATCGTATCGGCGGTAGCATCGGCAGTCAGCGGTGCGGCGAAGCCGGCATCGAACGTAACCATGACTGCGCCGATCTGCGGCAGACTGATGGGCCAGATCTTGCCGAACACCGGCGTGATGCGCGCCGGTTGGCAGGCCAGATCGACCACGTAATCCGTGGTGGGCATAGTCTGCAATGTCCCACTCATATCCAGGTACTGGATCGATACCACCTGAATCGCCGGCGATTTCGGTAACAGGATGGCATGCCCCGGCAGGCTGAAGGCCTGCCCCAGGGGAATACCCATCAGGCTCGGGCCGGGAAAAGCATCGAGCACCAGCTTCCAGCGCGCGGCGATGACCTGGCATTGCGTATTGGTCTCGGCAAACCGGCGCGCGGCGGCGATGAACGCGGTGATCTGCGCGTCGTCGGCAGTATCGGTGACGCGCAAATGGGCCTTCGCCTCATCGAGACTGATCGGTTCGGCGGTCGGCGGCGTAATGATCTGCAGCGGCATACGATCCCCAAAAAACGAGGGCGGCCGAAACCGCCCTCAATCCACTACTAAAAGGAGACGGTTTAAACGATCTGTACCACACCAGCCTGGTTGAAGGCATCGGCGGGAGAGAAGCGCGGGAATGACCCAAGTAATGATGCGCCCACAAGGCTCGCCGCGGTGCCGACAGTGATCGACAATTGCACGAAAGCGAAGCCGCCTTCGGTATCGAGTTCGCCGCTACGGCAGTTGATGAGCGCCTGTTTGTTGTCGCCGGTGGCTTTGACGATCTGCGTGATGCCTTTGCCGGTGACGTCCTTGGCGCCGGTGCCGGCGCCATCGGTGGCCTGCTGCAGCTTGGCGTCAACGGTGGCATTGGCGCCGAGTACACCGGTCTGGATCAACGCCATCAGCGCCAAGTGGTTTTTGACTGCCACCCAGCCGGAGCTGACGGTACCGGCTCCCTGGCTCATGGGATTGATCGTGGCGAGGACCGACAGGGTCTCGGAAGGTTTCTGGTTCGGGGTCATGATGTAAGCTCCTTGAAAATCGATCGTTGAAAAAATCCGGGGCCTGTGCGGCCCCGGTCAGGTCATGGCGTTAACGCTTAACGCTTAACGCGCGGCGAGCTGGATGAATGGCGAGCGCGTTTTGGTGCTCTTGGGCGGCGTGATAGGATTCGCAATCTTTGACTGCCCATCAACCCGGAAGGTGAAACGGAAGGCGGTCGCATCGGCATCGAAATAGAGATGCATCGAGGTCGCCATCTGGATGCCACCGGCCTTGGTGATACTGCGATAATATTTGAAATCGAAGAGTGAGAGATCACCCAGACCGGAAAGTGCTGCCGCATGTTCCGTCAGGATCACCGGCCGTCCCATGAGCATGCCGAAAGTAGATCCGGCCTGTGCACCGGAATTCAATGGCAGGAACACCGGATAATTACCGATGGTCAGAGTCGGCAAAAGCGAAACGAGATCCGGATTGGCGAACCACACGGCACGCGTAAGAGACCCCGCAGGCAGGCGGGAAATCATGTTAGTGATGTTGGTCATGCTCAGGGTGTTGGCTGCCTGACCTCCATCTTTCGCCACTGTAATCGTCGCGCCGCTATTCAACGCACCGACCGGCTGACCCGCGCCGGTGCCGTTCAGAAAGGCTTCATTGGTTTTCCAGCGAATCGAATCACCGGCCTTGCCGGGCAGATACCCGGCCAACGCGTTACTATCCGCCAATAGTTCGTCTGTGATCGGAACCAGTGCCATGAGCTTATGCAACCGCAGCGTGGATGTGCCGAGCTTAGGCTTGCCCGCATTGGCGACCGAGGCCTCCGATTGCCAGTAGGCGCGCACACCATCCGTGCCCCAGGGCGTGGTCTCGTCCTTGGGATAGACCATGCTATTTCCGGTTAACTCATTGTTATCTGTCATCGGCAGCATGGAATCCTCTCCGAGTGAGAGCGTGAAGATTGTGCTGGAGAATTCGGGTGGCACCAAAAAGCCGCCATCTTGGCCGGCGCCTTCGCCGCCATAGCTCGTGGGTGCCGCGGCACCAATCAGCAGGCGCTCATCAGGACGTCCGCCAGACAGGGAGTCCTGATACACAGCACGGGCATATTCACCCAGGCTGCTAAAACCGTGTTTCGGATCATCCTCGCGGCGATCATGACCACCACTGATGCGGCCGGGTTCGGGACTGCCGATCTGGGCTTCGGTGGCAATGCGGTCCTGCTCGAGATCGATCTGTGCCTGCACGTGGTCGATCTGCCCTTTGATGGTTTTCACAGAGATCTGGTGCTTATCGAAAACAGTTTTTTCGTCATCGGTCAGATCGCGGTTCGCGGCGGCGGCGATATCGAGTACACCCTGCGCATTGGCAATGGCTGTTGCCGCGGCCTTGAGGTGTTCGGATTTACGAGCCTGAAGCTCACGCAATTTCTTACTCATGTTTTTCTCCAATAAAAAACCCGCCAGAGGCGGGTCGGGGTTGAACGGCTTGGTTGCACTGATCGCCGTCGGGTGATGGACCGCGGGCTCGATGGAGCCACGGCCGCGGGCTTGTACTTAGCCCAAAATCTTCAATTCGTTTTGCGCTCGTGCCAGGCGTGAAGCAGCAGGCTTGGCCACCTGGCGCAGCTTGCGCTGCATGGATTTGATGACGCCGTCGAAAGTATCGATGCCATCGACCATCTTCTCGCTCAGCGCCTGATCGGCGCCAAGCACACGGCCCTGACCCATACCGTCGCGCGCCTGCGCTACCGGCACGGCGCGGCCCTTGGCCACGGCGCGGGTAAAAGCGCCGTAGTAATCGTTTACGCGCGATTGCTGAAAGTCCCGCGCTTCCGGACTCAGCGATTCGTAGGGGTTGCCTTCAGTCTTGAACTTGCCGGCAGAGATGATCGTGGTGGTGACACCGGCCTCAGCCAGCGCGCGCGACCAATCTTCATGCGCGGACCAGACACCGATTGAACCGACCTCGCCGCCGGGCGTGACATAGAATTCCGAGGCGTTGCTGCCAATCCAGTAGGCCGCCGAGGCAGCGAGGCTGTTGGCAATGGCCACGATCGGCTTTTGCGCCCGCGCGGCCAGGATCTCATCCGCCAGCTCCTGCACGCCGTACACCGAACCACCTGGGCTGTCGATATCGATCAGGATCGACCCGACGGTCTCGTCCGCCAGCGCGGCGCGCAAAGCCTGCGTGAACTGCTGGGTGCTGGCGCCGCCGGACCATTCCGTCATCATGCCGGCACGCTGGACGATGGTGCCGTAAAGTGGCAGCACGGCGATGCCGTTGCCACCGAGGCGCGCGGCCTGTTCGCGGCGGGCCTCCCAGGCAGATTTCTGCGGACCAAAGTCTTCATCCTCCATCGCGCGCGGCGTGCCGGCGGACCAGCGCGCGACCACGCCGGCATACAACGCCAGGCGTTCGCGCTTGACGGCCCATGGCGTGTCCAGGAATTCGGCGATCAGCAAGGCGTGTTTCATTTTTTGACCCCCAAAATCAGCAGGCGTTCGCGCGCGCGAACGCCGATGTCTTCGCAACCCACCACCGCCAGCGCCGCTTGGTGACCGCAATACTCCAGTGCGGTTTCCCGGGAAACGGCCAGCACCTCGGCCACGTAATCCACATGCTTGTCGTAAAATTGTGTGATCGCGGTCACGGCATCCGGCCGTTCCCGCGCCTTTTTCACGGCATCTACTTCCTTGCGCACGACGCGATCGACGATGGCCGTCTCCAGGTGGCGCAACCGCGCCTGATCATTCGGTACGGGAGGTGTCTCGGCCGGGTCCGTTTCCCCATCACCCGGCTGGCCCCCGTTGGGATCGGCCGGTTCATCGACAGCATTGGGATCCGCGTTCGGATCCACCGTTATCATGTTCAGCGGCTGCAGCGGGTCATCGAGCCCGTCCAGCGGGTCGAGGTTCTCCGCAATCCGTGCCTCGTTGCGCGTGAGCCAGCCGTCGATGATGCCGTTGTGGTAATAGCGCGAGCGCGCCTGCGAATCGCCACGCAGCAGGTTGGCGAAATCGAACTCCACCTCGAGGTCCGTGGCGTCCGGCAGCAGCTCGGCCTCGATCGAGGCCTCCCAGGCCTCGGCGCGGGGCGCGAGGCAATCCTGAATAAAATCCAGCGATTGTTGCTCAATGTTGCTGAAGGTCGCCTTCTCGAGGTCGCCGATTTTGTGCGGCGGCAGGTCGAACCAACGCGCGACCTCGGACACCTGAAATTTTCGGCTCTCAAGAAACTGCCCGTCCTCGTTGGTCATGCCGATCTCGTGATATTTCATTCCCATTTCGAGCACGGCTGTGTTTCCGCGATTGTTACCGGCCTGGGCCGCCTTCCAGGAGGCACGAAACATATCTTTGGCGGGCTGATCTTTGAACTGCCCGGGAAATTCGATCCAGCCACCCGTCGGGCGGGCATCGTTGGCAAAAAAACGCGATCCATACTCCTGTGCCGCGAGCGATAGGCCCAGGCTCTCGCGCGCGGCGGTAATCACACTCACACCGAGCAGCCCATCCCAGGAGAAGCCGCGGCGGTGCCAGATCTCGCCACGCGGGACAATCTCTTCGGTGCCGTCGGAACAGGTGATGCGATAACGGAAATCGCCATTGCCGCCGTCGAACGAATCCACGCGGATACGGTCCGGGTGGATCGGCACCAGATCGGTGATCTCGCCGGTACGAAAATCCGTGATGATGCGGTTGTACGCATTGCCGCGCAGCTCGAGGTGGCCCTGCAGCATCTGGCGCCATTCAAAGGCGTTCTGCCAACGGTTCGGCCGGCGCGCGAGCAACTGGTAAAGCCAGTGATCCGTAATCCGTTCCTTGCCGCCATTCAGCTTGTTGCGATAGAGCGTGAACGGCAATGAGGCCATCTGTCCGGCAATCAGTCGCACCGCGCGGAACACAGCGGCAATCTGCAGCGCCGTTTCCGAGGACACGCGGGCGCCGGCGAGCGTCCGCATGGTGACCGGCTCGAACCAGAAATCGCCCCAGGGCGAACGGTCGTCGGCCGAGGCCTTGAATAAGAACATCTAGCCCTTGCCTATGATCTTCACGCCGACGAACGTGAGCATCAGCACCAGCACACCGACCGTCACCAACGCCAGGGGTACGCTCCACAGCGCCAGGCCGATACCAATGAGCCCCGTGCCGGCGCCGATCGAAAGGTTGTAGGTCAGTCGGTTCATACCACCATAAGCCTGTAGTCGTTGCCGATAATGGCGTTGTGTTCTTGTTTCGCGATGACCATTCCCGCCGCCATGATCGCAGCGACGATGCCGTCCACCCGGCCGGTCGCCCGGTCTTTCGCGATCTTGCGATTCCCGGCAGGATCTGTGACCACCACCGCGTTCGCCGCGCACCAGGTCATGATCGGATTGCCGTTGTGGCGCAAGGTGTCGGAGACCAGTAACCGTTCGAATTCGTCGACCGCAGGCGCCATATCCTTGAATCCTTGTCCGAATGGTTCGAGCGACAGAGAGATCCCCTCCCGGTCGAGGATCTGTTTCAAATCCTCGATACGCCACCGGTCATAACCCATCGCCTGCAGGTCATACAACGATACGATTGCGGCCAGGCGTCTGGCGACCGCGAGCTTATTGATCGCGCGGCCCGGGAGCGCTTCGAGATAACCCGCATCTCGCCAGGCGATGTAGGGCACGCGATCCTTATCGGCCTTGTCATGCAGGCCATCACCGGGTAGCCAGAACCACGGCACCAGACGCCAAAAAGAATCGTCTGCCGAGGGCTCGAACAACAGCACGACGGCCGTGAGGTCCTGCGTGCTCGACAGATCCAGACCGCCCCAGCAGCGCCGGCCCACTAGACGATCCATCGCGAAATCCTTTTCCTCGCTCGCGAACCAGGCCTGCGAGGAAATCCACGGTGTTTCGGCCTCGACCCACTGGCAGAAGTTGAGCCGGCGCACGATCGATTCCTTCGCCGGCATCCCGCGTGCCTGGGTAACCTGTTCGCGGAGGTATTTCAGTCCCGGCAACCCGGCGGGAAGGCTTGGATTTACCTTTGGCCAGCAGCCTTCGTCCTTGAGCGGATCGTCCGCGTCGTCGAGCGCGCACACGTAGGCAAAGAAGCTATCGTCCGCGAGCTGGCCGGCGCCGACCTTCACGCTGTAATCGTGATAACTCCAGCACACGCTCTGTTTGTCGGTGCCGCTGTTCGTGATCATGAACAGCAGCGCCTGCCGCCGGCTCTTGGTGCCGGCGCGCATCATCTCCACCACATTCCCGGTCTTGTGCTCATGGATCTCATCGAGCAGCGCGATGTGCGGACGCGGACCCGACTGTCCGTCATCGGCTGAGATCGGGCGGAAGAATCCGCCGGACGCCGGGTACGCGAGATTCCAGGCTTTCTCGCCAATGCCGCTCTTGGTCAACCGCGCCGAGAGACAGGGAGAGAGATCACACATCGCGATGGCGTCGCGAAACAGGATCATGGCCTGATCTTTTTTGGTAGCCGCCGCGTAAATTTCCGCGCGCGCTTCGCCGTCGGCCGTCAGTCCGTACATGCCGATGCCGGCGGCCAACGGACTCTTGCCGGAACCCTTGCCAGTCTCGACGTAGGCCACACGAAAACGCCGATACCCATCGGCACTGAGCCACCCAAACAGACTGCCGACAATAAATTGCTGCCAATCGAGCAGCTCGTAAGGGACGCCTTCGTATTCGCCGCCGTTGAGGCGCAGGATCTCAGAAAAATACGTGATCGCGCGATTAACTAATGCGACGTCGAATACCAATCCTCGGGCAGCACCGTGTTCCATATCCGCCAGGTGCCGGCGACACGCGGCGCGCACATGCGGACCGGCGATGATTTTCCCGGCGAGGACCGCCTTGGCATAACGGGTAACGGGGTCACGAGAAGAACCGCGCCGTCGAGTCTTTGTCGCCATCGGGAAATAGATTGCCTTGCGGCTGGATGGCAATGCGGGTACGCGCCGCCGGCGACATGCCGAATTCACGCAACACCGTCATCGCCTGCTTGAAGCTCATGGATTGCACGACGAGCCAGGGATTGATGCTATCGCCCTTGCTCTCCGCGGCCACTGGCGAATGGCACACCAGGTTGCCCACCACCTCGGTGGCCGCCTGCCGGTATTGCGCGATCGCCACACAGCCCATGGAGAGCGCGTGCACGTCGATCTTCGTCAGCAACCGGCAATGCCGCAGGGCCGGCGCGAGTTCATCCCACACGATCGCGGCGGTCGCATCGAGCCACGCCGGCGGCGCGAGATCGTTCAGGTATTCGGGGTCCGGCTCCTGCCGGTTCAGAGCGCGCTTCCCGCGATTGCCCTCGATGACTTTCAGCGCCGTTGGTTTTATGGGTCTCCCCATGTCCCTTACCCCCCACCCATATCCATTACGCGGTGATGCAAAGAAAGAAGGCCAAGCGGTCGCCGGGCCACCGGGTATAGAGAGTTACCCTCCCTACCCCCTAGCGCCAGTGATGCCGGGCATCCAGCGGCAGGCCATTGAGGTCACAACCCAGCTGCGCCCCGCTCTTCTCGGCGCGCTGCTTGTGGCTGTCGTGGCAGTGCTTGCATAACGCCTGCCAGTTGCAGCTATCCCAGAACAGCACGCGGTTGCCCTGGTGCGGAACCCGGTGATCGACCACCGCCGCCGCCGTGGTGCGGCCGAAACGATGGCACTCGACACACAGCGGGTGAGCCCGCAAGTAGGCGGCGCGGGCTTTGCGCCACGCATGACCATACCCGCGCTGCGTGGCCGAATCCCGCAACGGTGATGTCTTGCGCGCCATGAGAGCGTAAGTGCGTTGGTTTCTTCGGAAACGAAAAAGCCCGCCAGATCGGATCTGTGCGGGCTTGAGAGGCTGTTACCGGTGCCTTGCATCGACACCTATACCAGCATGGGAAAAAATATACACATTTAGGAACCTCCAGTCAAATCCTTTCTAAAATTTTGATGATTTCAGCCATGCGCCGATGTGCGTCGGCAAGCTTCTTGCGGTACCAGCGTTCCGACACATGAAACCGCTGTGCCTTCATCTCCTGCGTCCCATTGCGCGTATATTCCTCAATCACTACCCGCGCCAGCCAATAGGTAGCATCGTAATGGCTCCAACCCTCCACCGTGCGCTCGATCAGCGCTGACACCGGATCGGGCTCATAGTCCTGCCCGAGGTAGCATGTGCCCTTGATCGTCGCCGGGTGCACCTGCAGCTCCATGATCACGCGTTTGCCCGCGCCCCGGCATACGTGGCAGGTGCGGCCGTCCGGCATGGTGCCGGTAGAGCGGCGCACCATGGGATCGGCATCGAAACAAAACACGCAACCGACCGTCCGTACATGCGTGCTGACACCGAGATTGCCATCGACCTTGCCCTCGCCGCCGCAGGTAGGACAGGGCTGGTTGATGAAGGCCTGCGCCGATCCGATCAGATGCCCCGGCATGCGCTTTGCGCCCTTGCAGGTGGAGCAAACCGACGAACCACGGCTATCGCGCAGCTCACCCAAGACGCCAGTGCTCTTGCCTGATTCATCGCCGTAATACCGCGCTCCGCTGCGCCAACGTGCCCAGCGTTCAAAGGCCTCGCGTATCTTGGCTTTCGTATCGCTGGTGCTGAGCTGCAGAGGTTCGGCGATAGCCGCTGTGATCATCGTTTCATTCTCCTGGGTATCGCATCATTGTTTAACGTGGAACATATTGACCAATCCCGGCAATTATCCTGCCCGCCCTCGGGCCATTGGATGCGACTGAGTACACAGTGAAACCCGCGTCCGTCTCGGCGCGGTTTGTGGTGCACACACGCTTGGCATCCGATCCGTTTCGATTCCCGCCGCAACGCTACCTGCAAGGGATCGCCGAACATCATGCCGCTTTGCCCTTCTGCCGCAGATGGCGATCGAGGATGTACTGGCGACAACGCTCGGCGAATTCGGTCGGGTTTTCGTCAGGGCGGCGCTCGAACCCGAGCTCGCGCAGCCGCAGGGCAATGGCGGGATGCATCGGCCTGGGAGTGGTCACCGGCGGCGCGGGCCATGCGAGCAGCGTGCCACAGATGCATTGCTTGGCATGATAAAAGGCCAGTCGTCCGCAGGTAGGGCAATTCATGGTTCTGCCTTACCTCTCAGCAGTTCATTCATTCCTTCCCGTAAGGCTTGCATGTCCTGCAACAACTCGATCAGCACATCGTGTATTACCTGGGATTGTTCCATGGCAATGCGGGTGCGTTCTTTCGCGCTGGCATCGGCATAGCGTTTCCGATAGTGCTCCAGCCGCTCTATTTTTCCGCTCCTGTAGACCTGCGGACTTTCAGCCATGTAAGAGCTTTCTCAGTTGAGAAAGGTGAGCGGCGGCTGTTGCAGGATCGCTGTGTCCGATTAAACGGTCGTCTTTTTTATTATTTTTCATCCCGCCGGGTTCACCGGCGGAACATTCTGAAAGAGAACCGGGTGGCGCACACCCGCTTTTGGGGTGCGTCTCCGGTATAATTCTCTTATGTAGATAATATTGTGCCGAATTCGGCACACGGCTCGGATAAAGAAAAGAGGCCGCCCGATTTACGGCTCCCGCCATCCCGGCCAGCCATTTCAGCGCGCGGCCCTTGAGCTTGTAGATCGTGGAGCGGAACACCCAGCCGCGTTCGCCGTCCTTCTGGTGCCGGCGCTTACGTTCGATCCATCCGAGGCGCACCAGTTGATTCAGATGGCGATTGAGCGATCGCAGGCTCATGCGCCGCCCGTAGCGGGCCAGCAGCGCCAGGATCTTATCCTGCGAGGGGAAACAGTAGCCCTTGTCGTATTTGTTCGCCGTGCCGGCGAGCACGGTGAGGATCAGCATCTCCGGATTGTGGACGAAGGTCTGGTATTCGTAATCCTGTTCCAGCAGGGCGTGCAAAATTAACATGGCTATTACCTCACTTGATTGCTTTAAGTTCAGATTTGGTGCTGTCGTTCATCTCTGGCTCCCGCGTATTACGCGAGCCGTCGGCACCATGTGTGCCGAACGCAGCCATTTTTTCGCCAGGACGGCTACACGGGCGCGAGCGGCATCGATATTGCCGCTCGCGGTACATTTGATTGGCCTCGTGTTTTTACGGGGCGGCGTGAAATGTTCATGTCGCGTATTCTTCGGTCATAAGCCGGGAAAGATCAGGCAAGTTGCGCTGGAAGCGACGGGCGAAATCATCCTCTACGTAAAATCGAACGATCGCGCGCCGGCGGGGATTGGCGATCAATGCCAGGGCGGATCTCCGCGCCTCGGGTGTTTTTATATTGAGGATGGCCGTGGCTTGGTGCCGCGGCCGGAGATTGTCGGTGTCAAGGATAGTCATGCGGTTTTCGTTTGTATTCTTTCAGGTTCAGAAAACCGAAGGCGAGCCCGGCGATCAGTCCGGCGATGATCCACACGATCAGTCCAATTTGCCACCATTTCATGCCAACCTCCTTGTCGCGTTGCCGTCTGAAAGTTTTACTTATTCAGATTCCCACTTCGTCAAACACCATTGCGAGCTGCCGTGCTATCACGACGCGACGCGCGCCGGTCTCGCTCATCTTCGCGGCCATGAAGGATCGGATGACGGCGGGCTTGAGTTTCGTTTTGTCCGCCACGGCATCCACCAGGTTGGCATAGGCCTCGCGGGCGTTCACCATGCGCTGGTGCAAAGCCATGAGTTCCTTGATCGAGACTTGCAGGGGTTTCAGTGTGATCACCACGGCATCGGCTTCCGGTGTCGCTGCCGGTTCTGTTTTGATGGCGCTTGCGGTAGCTGTTTGCATATAGCCTCCTTTGTCGCGTGAATTCCTATAAATTGTGCTTTTCTTCTTCCAGAGGTTCCAGAGATGCTAGATGATTCGCCAGAGCAGCTCGCTCTAGAGCTTGCAAAAATACATCATGAAATCGCGCAGCTTCTGCAGCGATTTGTTGGGTCGACTGAGAAGTCGCCGCACAGAAAATGTCACGAATCTGTTCAGTATTTTCTCGGTCAGGTGATGGGGTCCATAGGAAGTCTGCTTCGTCAACTGTCGCGATCACGGTCAAAGAAACCCCGCAATGTTTGAATCTCACCGAGAATTCCGGATTGCCTTTAAACGGATAGGCCATGTTTCCCTCTCAAACTTTCTAATAATTCACTTTCGGGAAACCACCAGAATTCGCGGCCTTCGGTGATCGGGATACCGGTGTTCTCCGACTCGAACTGCCCGTGGCGCCAGTTGTAGAGACCACCGAGCAGATAAAAACTTTCCTCGCTCGGGACGCAGACCAGATCGGGATCGCGCACGGCGATCAGCGCCGAGAAAACTTTTCCGATGTCCGGTTGCCGCGTATGCGGGCGCCAGTTCATGGCGCCAGCTCCGCCATGATTTCGAGCAACGGGTAGCTGGGCTCGATGAAAAGTTTCGTGCCATCCGCGAGCAGGTCATGAAATTCGCGCAGGAAATAAGCCGGATCAATGACAGCTTCAAGACGTGAAATAATCTCGTCCATAACCTGAGTCAGGGCTTCGGATTCGGCGCTGAGCGTAATGATGGCGGTCATTTCGCGCCTCGCGTGAGCACGCCGTATTTCACTAGTGTCTCGATCTCTTTCCGCTGGTCCTCGTTGGCCTTTTCTAGATCGCGGATGCGTTTGTCTTTGGCATCTTCGCACGGCAAGAGCCGATAACCGCGCTTGCTGGCGAGCCACTGCAGGGGAATTTCATTGCCGCACAATTCCATCAATCGCAATAGTTTGTTTTCCGGGAAAGAGGCATCGCCGTTCATGATGCGCGTCCAGTTGCCGGCGTCGATGCCGAGCGGCTTGTAGATTTCCTTGTCGTAACCGAACCCGGCGTACTGGATGCAAAGCTTGATCGCCGCGTGCAACGTCTGCTGCTTCTCGATGATGGAAACATCGGGCGCATCCTGGGCGGTGCCGGGCTGGCCGAAAAGCGGGATCTGGCCGGCCAACAAATTATTTGTTGTCATTTGTAGGCCCCTTTTCTAGTCAAAAAAAATCGATGCCCCATAATGCGGGGCGGCGCAATTTCCACTGCTAGGAGGAGTGATTCGGTGATGGTCTTCATTTATGCGGCCTTTTTCGGTGGTGACCGACGCTTCAAAAGCTCTGTCGCTTTGATATCGCCCTTGGTAGCCGCTTCAATTTCAAACGCACGTAAACGAGGTACACGACCCCGCCACATATAAATTGCCTGTTTTGTAATCCCCAGCACTGACGCCAAGCCATCCACGCCCCCAAAGCGCTCTACGGCAAGGTCCAGCCCGGTTTTCCCCGATTTGGTTTCCATAGGCCAATGGTAAGCATGCTTACTGTTTGTTGTCAAGCATGCTTCCCTGCGTTGAGTGTAAGTTTGCTTACATGGAGAACGAGAAAATGCTTGGGGATCGGATCAAAAAGGCGCGCGGAAAACTAAGCCAGGAATTAGTCGCCAAGGCCGTGGGCGTTACCCGTGAGTCGGTAAGTCAATGGGAAAACGGCACCACAAAAGACTTGAAGATACAAAATCTTTTTAAGCTGGCTAAATTTTTAAAAAAAAATGCTGAATGGCTCGGCACTGGCGATGGGCTTGAAGAACCGGAAGCAATTGGTTTTCATGCCGCCGAAACGGCGGGAGAATATCAAAACCTGAAAGACTTGACCGATGATGCCATTAAGGCAGCACGCGAATGGATGAAACTGCCGGCAGCATTGCAAAAACACATTTTCGATATGATGGCGATTTTAAATAAAAAATAATACCAACCAGTGGCGTGTGGATCAGAGAAATTTAACCCACGTCTCTTCGGCGAGAATCAGCGGGCTACCACCTTTCTTGCGTAACGTCACGGCGTGCTCGATCTTGCGTCCGTGGCTAGTGTGGGCCCAGTCGCGCGAGGCCAGCGTGCCAATGACGAGATAATCGAGATTGCGGGTTACGGTATCCGCTACCTGTCCACCGCGATCGATTGCATCTGCCTCGCATTTATGGCGCGATCCATAAATGAATTTTCCGGTGAAGCAAAAGAGCGTGCCGGAAAAATCGAGCTTGTCGAGATTGTCCACCGGCAGGCGCGTGGCCATGCCATCGACGGCGCCAATATCCTCTGGCGCACCGCCCACGATACTGGCGAGCGTTGTCTTGAGGTCATTTGCTTCCTCGTCCGTCACAACTCCATCGGCAAGGATTTCCCGCACGCGGGCGGCTAGAACATCTCCCGGCCAAGTGCGCGTAATTTCCTGATTCTCTTTTAACCAGGTATCGAGAAAAACAATCTCGGATTCAGTCAACCGGCTGTCGGCGACGAGTCCATGGCAGATACCGATAAGAGATTCGATGGATTTCTTGAGATTACGATGCCAGTTAAAGGCTTTAATAATTGGTTGGCCATCATCGTCACGCTGAGTCATATTTCTATCCTCCGAGTTATCTTTATTCTTTAGCGATAGGTTCGCAGCGAAAAGTTAATTCTGCGGATGTGCAGCGAACTATGGGGATGCCCATCTCAGTGTTTGAGCTGATCTCGACAGGCGACTCTTTTCTTCCTGCGCAAAATTTGACGGACTCCCCGCGCAGGTAATCCAACAGAACACTTGGTGACCCGACGGCACAGGCATCGCTCATCTTGAAGAGGCGATATTCGTCTTTCCCGACGACAGAAAACTGCGTGCTCGCACACCCACCAAAAAACACCAAGGAAAAAACTAACAACAATAATTTTAGCTTCACTCACACCTCCTTTCAGCGCGATTTCATTTCAATTTCCCTTCTATATAGCCTTTGTAATTCTCATAGATCGGAGCCATCCGTTTTGCACAGGCGGTGAAATTAAAACTCTCGAATCCTTTGCAGCTAATGGATAGTTTGATCTTGGCCGTTTCTCCTGCTTCCGGGGTTTTTGTGGCCGCAAAACCGAGATACCCATACTCAATGGGGCCATAGGTGGAAATAATGGTGTCATCGGCAAACTGAACTTTCATATCAGAATGCTCTTGGATATATATCTTCGTGAGATTGAATGCTTTGTCGCAAGCCATTTTATTTTTGCAATCGACTGTCCTGAAGGCATAGGAAGCATTTAAGCGTTCGCTGATCGCCGAGGATTCAGCATTCCTCTGGGCAATTTCTTGTTGCGACAAACACCCCGTCAAACCGTTGATAGCTACCAACAAAAGGCCAAGGGCTATTACCTTTTTCATCGGAATTTCTCCCATGTAATTTATTGTGCCAAATTCTAAGGGAAAATCTTCACCCCCGCACGTTAAGCATTTCTCGGCATTTATTGGCATGTAAGCATACTTGACAACAAATGCGTAAGCATGCTTACATAAACCCCGTGACCACCACAAAGACCAAGGAGCCACCCATGCAAACCGCCACCACCACCGAAACCCCCGCCATCAATCTCGCGGGCCTCAAACTCTCCTCCCTCCCTCGCCTAGGCACCGACTGGCCCAATCAGGCCGGCCAATTCGCCGGCCTCGTGCGCGGCGAAAACGGCGCTCCGGATTATCTGCTGATCCTCGGCCCGGAACACGACAGCGAACTTCCCTGGCAACAGGCCATGGATTGGGCCACCGGCCTCGATATCGATGGCCATAAAGATTTCACCCTGCCCACTCGCGCGGAACAGGCCATTCTGTTCGGCACCTGCCGCGATCAATTTAAGATCGATTGGTATTGGTCCTGTGAGCAGCACGCCGCGAACAGCGGCTGTGCCTGGGTGCAGTTCTTCAGCGACGGCGACCAGGACTACGGCCGCAAGTCGAATGACTACCGCGCTCGTGCCGTCCGCAGATTAATTATTCAGTAATTTAATAATTTCGCCTTTTTTTTGGAGAAACCGCATGAAGGCATCCGCCGCCATCCTCGCCGTTGACCTCATTCCCGATCACGTCGCTTATCTGCCGATCGCGGCGATCTGCCCCGACCCGAACCAGCCGCGCACCGAATTCAACGAGACCGAGCTGCAGGGCTTGGCCACTGACATTGCCGCGCGCGGCATCGAACACGCACTGCTGGTGCAAGCCAACGGTTACATCAAAGACGGTGAACGCCGCTGGCGCGCGGCACAGATCGCCAAGCTGGCCACGGTGCCCTGCCTGCTCGCGATCGATGGCGTCGAGGTGGCCGGCCACGACCCGGTGGCGTACCTGCTCGATCAGGCCGCCGACAACGACCACGCTGCCAAACTCACACCACTTGATTGGGCGCGGTTTCTCAAGAAACTCGTTGAGACCCACGGCGTCGCCGTGAAAGACATCCCCGCCCTGCTCGCCGCACGCGGCATCACCATGAGCCGCCCCTATGCCTCGAACCTGATGCGGCTCACCGAGCTGCCCGACTGGGCCCAGGACAAGATTAAGACCGGCGCGCTTACGCCGGCCCACGGCAAGCACCTGCTCATCGCCAAGGACTCACCGAAGGCGCTGGCAGAAGTGAAAAGCACCCTCGAGAACTGGGACACCGAATACGACCCGCTCACGATCGAGGCCCTGCGCTACGCCGTGCTCAATGCCCTCGACGACGTGCATCTCGACCTCGAGTGCCGTCACGGAGACAAGGCCCCGCAGTTCGATACCAAGACTTGCGAGGGCTGTCCCAACCGCAAGGTGATCAGCGAGAAAGGATGCCGCGATCGCATCTTTTGCTTCGATGAAACCTGCTTCAATAAAAAACAAACCGAGGCCGTGAATAAAGCCGCCGCCAAGAAAAAACAGGACCCCACGGCCAAGCCGACTCGCCCCATTGACCCCAAGACCCGCGAACGGCAACTACGCCAGAAAGCGGAGACTATTGCTCGCCGGCATGCAGTATTGGCCATCGTTGGCAAGGCCAATGGTCACCCAGATACAGCAGATATGCACCTGCTCCTGAATAGGATTGCCGGCTACAGCGAAACCAAACAAATCTGCGAACGCCGCGGCTGGCAATCCAAGAATGGCCATTTCTTCGCTACCTTCGCGACGCGCACGAAAGGCCTGGGCGCCAGCGAGCTGCACGGCCTGCTGCTCGAGGCCGCCCTGGCGAACGGCAACGACGAACGCTTCATTGAGACCGCCAAACGCTACCACGTGAACCTCAAAGCGTTGGAGAAAACCGCGCTCGCAGAGCTCATGCCAAAGGCGGTTGCTAAGAAACCCAAGGTAAAGAAATCCTCCGCTGCCGCTAAACCCAAAGGCAAGAAAAAATGACCGACTTCAAGCACTATGGCCTTCACCACCGGCGCGACCAGCGCCTCGACGATATCGCGACCGGCATCGCTTGGGCCGTTGCCATCATCCTGTTGCTTCTGTATGTACCGGGAATGATGCCGTGAGCCGGGCAAGCGATCACATCATCGTCAACAGCGACACCGGCTATTTCGAATGCCGTCGTTGCGGCGCGTCTTACAAGCCCGCTTTACCCTGCTCGATCACCATGTACCTCGGCATGAGCCGGACGTTCATCCGTGAGCATCGTATCTGCCCGCCTCCGGCATCATTTTCACCTGCAGACGATCTGCCGATGATGCTCAGACGTCAGGCGGATTGAAAATCTAGGAGGACCAATGCTGACAAAACTTAAAATTCTCTGGTGCCGCTGGCGGATCCGGCGATTGCATCGCCAGGCCGACATCCTTGCCGCCGATTTCCGCAACTGCGTCCGCGCAGCCCACGCCTATCATCGGGATGCCGAGGCGGTGCGCCGCGAATCGGCTCAGAAACGTGATCTCGCGTTGGCGCTAGAGACGCAATTGAAGTCAGCATTATGACCGATGGCACACCTGGCGATGACGATAATATCTCACCATGTAAATGGACAACGATGCTCGATGGCTTGGATGAAGCGGAGCAGATTCGTCATTGCATCAATACGGCAATAAACAATGACACGGGAATCCCGCCACAGGCATCCATGGCCGTCAAGCTCGAAACCGACATCGACCCAGATAAGTCCTGTCTCAATTGTGGCCAGCCACGATCCTATACCGGCTGCTCAACCTGCGCCCACTGCGGCACGTCAATATGCGAATAGGTGACGGATATGGATGAATTCCAGAAACAAACGATCACGATCGCCCTGCGGGAAATGTTCGTCCGGTTACAGACATTTTACTAAAACGGGATTATCCATGTCACGAACTCTTGTAAACAAGGAATACACCGAAATCGCCTGCGAGGTTCACATCAAGACCGACCGCGCGATCCTGATCCACGACGGGGCGCGTGAGGCATGGATCCCGCGCTCACAGATCGAGGATCCCGACCCGGAGGACATGGCGATCGGCAGCCACATCACACTGCTCATTCCCACCTGGCTCGCACAAGAAAAGGATCTGATATGAAAGTTTTCTTAATCGATGATTGTGATTATGTCGCCGCCGTCACGGCCGAGGACGCCATGGCATGGTACCGGAGCGAGATTTACGACGGCGCGGAGGAGTGTGACGAAGTAAGCCTCGATCTCGAATGCAACGAAGCCGAAGAAGGTGAGCCACCGATTATTACCACGTTTCAGGCCATGATCGAGCGCGACCTGCAAGATCCGAAAATCTCCTGGCCACACATCCTTGGCACGGATCCGTATTACGCATAAGAGCATATCTAGCCCATCAACAACTTAGCAGGAGAATCGCATGAAACCAAAAATCCCCACCATTCCCGGCACCGCCTTCGCCGGCGGCTTCTACGCCGGCCGTATCAACATCGACAACATCGAATACGCTCTCGTGATCGCGCCTAAAGCCGAAGGCGAATCAGGCGGAATCTGGAATGGCTCGATAAAGGAAATCAAAGGCGCATTGAACTATAGCGACGGACTGGCCAACACCAAAGCCATGGCCAAGACCGACAGCAAGCTCGCGCAGTGGGCACAAGCCCTCAAGATCGGCGGCTACGCTGATTGGTATCTTCCGAGCCTGGATGAGCTGGAACTGTGCTATCGCTATCTCAAGCCCGATGTCGAGCAGAATTATTGCTGGGCCCGGGCTGGGATCGATCTGAGCGCA
>Ga0315268_10001334_pt1 | contig 28265 bp, 26 predicted proteins | sample C1_top_MG_FD_204535 | JGI IMG/M metagenome (GOLD analysis project Ga0315268, IMG submission 204535) | Sediment microbial communities from Yellowstone Lake, YNP, Wyoming, USA - C1_top | ecosystem: Environmental > Aquatic > Freshwater > Lake > Sediment | place: USA: Wyoming | collected 2017-08-01
TTGATGGGCTCAGCCGGCGGCCCGACGCCGCAGCGCAGAAGCAAAGCGTGCTGCCGCGGGTTGAGAGCTGAATTTAGTCACAACCTCTCAGGATGACAGTCGCTTAGAGGATAGCTCCGATAAGAAATTCAAGCCCGCGCAGCGGGCGAAAGAATTCGGTTGAGAATTTCTTTCGCCCTTCTACGAGGGCTGTGACGAATCCTTACGATCGGTCCCACGGCTCACGCCGTGGGCTACATTCTTTTTCGCGCGCTACGCGCGCTGGCGCGGCAGGTATCGGGCACCTCTTCGCCCAGCCTAGCCAACACCGGGCTGGGGTGGTGCAGGCAGCGTGGCGGGCCTGGGGGCGAGGGGGCCCGCAGGTACGGTGTTCCCTGCCTTTTCCCGAAATGGTCGTCCACCGCGTCACCGCAACCGGCATCTGTGGGCGGCTTGCGCGCCGCTGCACCTACAATGAACGCGGAACTCCTGGCTCCAAGAGAGAGCGCGCCGACGCATGAAAGGGGAGGTCAGGATGAAAACCAGACTGATCGGATCGGTTGTTCTCGGCGCCTTGTTTCTCGCCGGCGCATCGCCTTCGAGTTCGCCGCAGCAGGTTGAGAGATCACCTGCATCCGGGCAGGAGGAGTCAGCCCAGCTTCACTTTCTCAACCTTTTCTCTATTTACGGGGCGACGCTGAAATTGGACGGTGCGAAACTGACATCCTTCTGGAAGTCGGTGAACCAAATTAAGCCAATCTCCGCCGGCCCCCATGTGGTCACCGCGGTGATGGAGAAATATTCCGACTATGGCTTCTATGCAATCTTCACGAGGAGCGCTGCTGCGCACGTCGTCTTCGAGGCCAAGCCAGGCGAGGAATACATGATTGTTAACCGCGAAGGCAGAACGGAGGCGAGGGAGATTGGCCCGAACCAAAAAGAATGGGAACCTCAGGTCAGGTATTGGAAGCAACAGAAAGGGGGCCGATACGGGACTTTCAGCTCGGCGGGGCAAGATGTGGTAAGCAGGCCGCTGCTTGAAGCGAAGGACTCAGCAGCGAGTGCGACGGATCTTCAGCGAGCAATGTCTGTGCCGGTCAAGGCGGCCGACCAAGTCTTGAGGGATCATGCCATTGCCGTGTACTCCGTCGCGGTTGCGCCGGACGGCAAGATGCTCGCTTCCGGATCAGGTGATGGTACCGTCAAACTATGGTCGTTTCCCGACGGCAAACTGCTGGGCACGCCGCTCAAGAATCTGGGCGAAGTAAATGCCCTGGCGGTCGCCCCCGACGGCAAAACCCTGGCGGTTGGGAACTTTGCAGGCGGATCTTATGAAGTCAGACTTCTTTCTTTGCCGGAAGGCGGGTTGATACAGAGCCTGAAAGGATTTCACAACGGAGTCACGGCTGTGGCCATTTCGCCGGATGGCAAGACTCTGGCCGCAGGGTCTCTCGACGAGTCTGTTCTCCTGTTCTCGCTGCCCGAAGGGAAGCTGTTGGCGACCATGAAAGAAAAAAAAAAGAAGACTGGAGGAGTGAGGGCCGTGGCCATTACACCGGATGGTAAGACCCTGATTTCCGGCTTCTGTGACGGGACCATCCGGCTGTGGTCATTGCCCGATGCGCGTTTGCTGACAGCCTGGAAAGAACATGAGGCGGCTGTCCGAGCCCTGGCGATTACGCCGGATGGAAAAACGTTCGCGTCAGGTTCACGGGATGGAACGATCAGGCTTTGGTCGTTGCCTGAGGGTCGTTTGCTCAGCGTGCTGCCGGGAAGTCAGCTCAGTGTGAATGCCTTGGCCATCACGCCAGATGGCCGGAGGCTCATCTCGGGGTCTTCGGATTACGCGATGAAGTTCTGGTCGCTGCCTGAGGGTCGTCTGCTGACCACGTGGATGATCTCAAGTCGGGCGGACGCCCTTGCCATTACCCCTGACGGCAAAAAGGTGGCCGGTGGATTATGGGACGACACCGTCAGGCTATGGTCGCTGCCCGAATAATGTTTCCAGAACCAGGCGGGGAAGGTGACCGCCGAGGAGTTACACCGCGCCATCGTGGTGACGCAGCAGATGCGCTTCAGCCGCGTGCTCTCGACGGAGGAGTGGATTGCCGCGATTGGCGCGGAGCGCCGGCGTGGGACGGGCGTTTGAGGGTGGACGCGCAAGCTTGCGCAAAAAAACCGCCGTTTGGCGGTTTTCTTTTTGGATACAAACTTCGCGGTTAGCGCTTGCGCCGGATAATCAGGACCAGCGAGCCCAGGCCTGAACCGAACAGCAGCAAGCTTGCCGGCTCCGGTACTTCGCCCAGCACGCCCCCGCCGTCATCAACAAAGGTCACTTGTTCCTGGGTCAACGCACCGTTATAGGTACGGATCAGGCTGATATTGCCCGCCATCGACTCCCTGCCCCCAGTAACATTATCGTCTTTGAGGAAGTAAGCGATGTTGTTTGAGAAGACCGTCAGTCCCGTGGTATCAACAAACGACTGGACCAAAGCTCCGTTCAGGTAAACGGAGTACAAGTTGGTCGCTCCGTCGCGCGTGATAATCAGGTTGGTCGGGGTGTTCGGGGCAACCACCGCAGAGGTGCCGCCGATGTTGTACAAGTACGGCGAACCGCTTTTCAGATATTCGCCCCTATCCGAAGTCAAGTTCTTGAAATCGACCAACTTAATCCAGCTTGCAGAAGGGATGCTGTTGACGGAAAACACCATTTCGATCGAGTAGTTGGTCGCATTGACGGCCCCTGTGAGGCTCAGTCCCTGGTTCGCTGCGAAGCTGTACCCGGTGGACGACAGCGCGCCACCATAGCCCACCAGCGACGGTCCGGTGCCCATGGAGTCTGCGTAAGTGCCGGCAGTTAAGTCGTAGACGTGTGTCGTCTGGACGGCATCTGGGAAGGCTGGCACCGCGCACGCCAAGGCCACCACCAGAACTAGCAACAGCTTGTACACCGCTCTCATAGGAATCTCCCCCAACTCTGAACCGAGCACTCGACCTAGTTCGCCGTTACTCTCGCATGCCGGCTGCCAATCCGAGCCTTTGTTTGGGGACGTGTTTTCAGCCGCTTACGACCAGTTCACAGATATTGGAGAACGAGATGCGCAGACTCTTGCAACACTGTGAAGACATTTTCCATGGCCCAGTTACGAAATGGATAAGGGTCCGTCCCGGCGTGCCGAAGCGCTGGCGAGGACCTTGGGAACGTAGTGATACTCGCCAGGGGCTTGAACCGATGGATGAGATTCGCCGGGTCAGGGGGCACGCCGCCCCGGTGCCGACAGCGAAGACCAGCGGCCTTCAGTGCAGCTTTGTCGGTCCTTGAGCGAGTTGTCCGCGCCTGGCTGGATCAACCGGGAGTGTGCGAGAGGTTACGTCGGCAGGGGGAAATTTCTGATTGCAGTTGACGGAATTTCGAGGTAGCATGGCCGCAGTTTTCTACCAGAGGGGAGAAATAAATGGCGAAGCGCGGGGCGGTCGTCCCCATTGTGGCTTGTGTGCTGGCCATGGTTCTGCCTGCTCCGATGGTATGGGCCGAAATCCATGCTGCAATGATGTACACCAGCGGTTCGGTGCTGGTGAATGGCGCGGGTGTGTCCAGGACGACGGCCATTTTCTCGGGCGATAGGCTTCAGGTACCCGATCGATCGGCTGCGACCATCACCGCCAAAGGCAGCCTGGTCACGATATTGCCGGGTTCGGCGGTCACTTTTCGCGGCGACGCCATAGCGCTGGAACGCCGCAGCGCGGTTTCCATCACCACCACAGAAGGCATGGCAGCGCAGGTGCGGACCCTGACCATCGCGCCGGCTGCCAAGGCCAATACCAAGTTCCAGGTCGTGCGCTTGAATGGGAACATCACCATCGCCGCCCACCTTGGAGCGGTGGTAGTGTCCGACGGTTCCGAGAAGACGACGCTCGCCGAAGGCAAGAGTACAACCGTGCCAGATCCCGAACCCCAAACTCCCCCCGCGGCTGCAACAGGCGCTGCACTTCCGACCACACACGCCGTAGTACCGGTGCTCGTGGGTTTGGGGGCGACAGGAGCCGCCATCGGCACCGCGATGGAAACTACGACTAAGCCGATCAGTGCGGATCGCCCGTGAGAAGTTAACGGGCAGGTGAGGCCCGGGGATTGCCTCGGGCCGTTCTCGTTTTCTGCACATAGAGACCTCGCCAATAGCTCTGACCTCATCATTATTTGGATTTGGCTTCTGCTGCGGTTTGCTGCGCCCAATCGGTGCAGGGTCGGCTGGGGGTCACAACCAGGGGTCGATAAACTGGTTACACTGAGTGTAAGCCAAGAATCACAAGTATGAGTGGTTTCTGCGCCATATACGCGAAGCGCGGCGGTGGACCGGCCAGCAACGAATTGCTGCAACGACTAACGCTGTCGATGCAGCCAAGCTGCCCGGATGGCTGCCTCACCTGGGCGGACGGGGCCCTGGGCTTTGCCTATTGCATGTTGCGTGTCTTGGAGGACGTTCCGCCGGAAAACCAGCCCGCGCGCGACGCAAGCGGCAGCCGCTGCCTGCTGTTTGACGGCCGCATCGACAACCGCACCGAACTCTTCGGCCAACTGGCGCAGGCCGGTTCGCATGCCAGTGCAAGCGATTCACAACTGGTACTCCAGGCGTATCTGCGGTGGGGGCGGGACTGCCCGGATCACCTGCTGGGTGATTTCGCGTTTGCGCTTTGGGACCGTGATCGACAGGAAGTCTTTTGTGCGCGCGACCATTTTGGGGTCAAGCCGTTCTTTTACGGCGACCTCGGCGATTACCTGGTATTCAGCAACACGCTGGACTGCCTGCGCCTGGTGCCCGGTTTCTCCGGCGAGCTGGATGAGCAGGCAGTCGCCGATTTTCTTCTCTTCGGCCTCAAGCAGGACCTGTCATCCACGATTTTTCGCCAGATAAGGCGCCTGCCGCCGGGACACTGGCTGAGCTGCGGGGCGGATGGCGGCTTGGTAGTGAGGAAATACTGGTCGCTGCCAGTGATCGAGGAACCGGACTACCGGCCTGCCAGCCAGATCATCGAGGAGTTCCGCGACAAGTTTGACACCGCCGTCCGAGACCGCCTGAGGGCAAAGCGCGTGGGCGTTACGCTCAGCGGCGGATTGGATTCCACATCGATCACGGTGGTGGCGCACAAAGAGCTATCGCACCGCTATGGGGCGGATTTTTCCCTTCGCGGCTACACCTGGGTCTACCACCGCCTCATTGCCGATGAAGAATGGAAATACGCCGATCGCTTAGGCGCACAACTTGGCATTGCAGTCGAACACATCGTCAGTGATGAGCACGGGCTGTATGAGCGCTATGACACCCCGGAGTTGCGCCGCTCGCAACCCATAGATCTGCCCCTGTTGGTCACCTTCGTCGAAATGGCGGCCGCGATTGCCGGCAACAGCCGGGTAGCGTTGCAAGGCGAGGGCGGAGACCCTCTCCTCTACAGCACACACCACTACTTCCCCCGCCTGTTGCGACGGGGCAGGCTGGATCGTTTTGCCCTCGATCTCTCGGCCTACGTGTTGCAGCACCGCCGATTGCCTCTGCTGGGATTGCGCAGCGCCATCAAGCGGCGCCTTGGATTGCCGGCTGCCGCGCCGCTCCCCAGCCGGCCGGATTGGCTGAATCCGGAGTTCGCCGGGCGCTGCCATGTGGCCGAACGTTTCGACCACTTCATTCGGCCGTTCACTCCCAATCACTCGGTGCGGCCCGAAGCCTATTCGCTATTGACTTCACCCCTCTGGGTTGAACTCTTTGAAAACAGCGACCGGGGCGCGACGAACCTGCCGGTAGAGTTCCGCTATCCTTTCTTTGACCTCCGCCTGGTGACCTGCGCGCTCGTGCTTCCGCCGGCGCCGTGGTGTATCGACAAGGAAATCTTGCGGCGATCCATGGGCCAGGAGCTGCCAGCGGAAATTCGGCGGAGACCGAAGACCGCTATGGCAGGCGATCCCGCTTATGAACGCTTCCGCGGCCCTGATCGCGCGCGGGTGCAGGCCCGGGCCTTCCGGCGCGAGATGGACAGGTTCGTCGACTGCGAGCGCATCCGCGCAATGATGAAAAATGGTGAAGTGGACGAAACAAATTATTTTCAGGTACTACGCGCCTATACCATTAATGAATGGTTGCAAACGCAGAACTCAATAAAGTAGAATTTGCCGAACTTTGCTCCAATCCTCACGGAGGGCAGGATGTCGCCCGAGGTTCGCAAGCGAGAGTACCGTGGTCCCGAACTGGTGCGTTACGGGAATGTGCAGGAACTGACAAAAAACGCCACGACGACCAACCAACGCGGCGACGGTGGGCGCACCGGCCTCGACAAGACCTAGGCAATATCAGGAAAGCAGCTTTGAAATTTCGGTACTCGGCATTTGGGCTCCAGCTCCGGTCGAGTCAGGCCATCCCCGGATTGTTGCCGATTCGGAATTCTTCTACGCAAGCCGACGTGGTTATCCAGCTCACCGGCCCGAACCGGGCAAAGGCAACAGACGACCCGGGCCAACTGCAGCTCTTCTACCGCAGTCCTCACGTGGACAGCGAGGGTCGTGCTGTCCTCACCGTCTTCCGGTCACCGCGCCTGGGGTCATTTCGTCTGGTGTATTCCGACGAAACCACGTTCACCGTCGATCGCAGTGGCAGCCGCATCGAAGGCAGGTGGAGCGAACCAATGACGCTGGAGGACACGGCCACGTATCTTCTGGGGCCGGTGTTCGGGTTCGTGTTGAGATTGCGGGGGTTCACCTGCTTGCACGCGAGTGCTGTCGCCATCGATGGGCAGGCAGTGGTCTTGCTGGGCGCCTCGGGCGCGGGGAAATCCACTGCGGCGGCTTGGTTCGCCCGCAACGGCTATGCCGTGTTGTCCGATGACGTGGTGGCGCTGGCCCGCTGCGGCAACCATTACCTGGTCCAGCCGGGGTATCCGCGCCTGCGTCTGTGGGCGTCCTCGGTCGAGGCTCTGTTCGGAAAGTCCGATGTGCTGCCGCTGCTCACGCCCAACTGGGACAAGTACTACCTGGATCTCAGCGAAGGCGAGTACCGCTTCGCCGGCAAGGCGCTGCCCCTGGCCGCCATCTACGCGCTCCAGGAACGAAGCGCCGATGGCAATGCGCCTCTCCTGGCCGAGATGGCGCCGCGCGAGGCCCTGATCACGCTGGTGACGCACTCCTACGGCAACTACCTGCTGGACGAGACGATGCGGTCGGAGGAATTCCACTGCCTCAGTCAGGCTTTGGGACGCGTGCAACTACGGCGGGTGACCCCTCATGCCGAAGCGGCTCGCTTGCCCGGCATGTGCCGCCTGATTACGGCTGATTTCCGCCGCCGGCGCGCGCTTGCGCCGGCATAGAAGCCAACCGCCAATGTACACGCTCGCCAATTACGGCAAGATGCTGGCGGACCGGCAGCGCACCGATTCCTACCTGCGCGCCCTCGAACGCACGGTGCGGCAGGGCAGTGTGGTCTTGGAGATCGGAACCGGGATCGGCGTCTTTGCCGTGGTGGCCTGCCGGCTGGGGGCGCGCCGCGTCTATGCCATCGAGTCCAACGACGCAATCCAGGTGGCCAGAGAGGTAGCGGCGGCGAACGGCTGCGGTGATCGCATTGAATTCGTGCAGGCGCGCTCCCTCGATGTGGAGCTCCCCGAACGAGCGGACGTTTTGCTGTCCGACCTCCGGGGCGTGTTGCCGCTTTACGCCTTGAACATTCCGTCCGTCGCCGATGCCCGCAAGCGCCTGCTCAAACCAGACGCCATAATCATTCCGCAATCGGACCGCATCTGGGCCGCGGTTGTGGAAGCCGGCGATGCCTGGCATGAGGATTTCGCGCCCTGGGACGACAGCGGCACGGGCGTTGATCTGAGCCCGGCGCGGCGGCTGGTGGAAAACACGAACCGCAAGGTGTATCTGGAGGGGCGGCAACTGCTGGGCGCGCCGCAGCTATGGGCGCGCCTCGATTACCGCACCGTCGAGGAGCCGAACGCCTATGGGACGGTTTGCTGGCAGATCGAGCAGCAAGGCACAGCGCACGGGTTGGCTCTGTGGTTCGACTCTTGCCTGGCGCAAGACGTCAGCTTTTCGAACGCACCCAACCTGCCGCCTATGGTGTACGGGGTCGCGTTCTTCCCATGGCCAACGCCGGTACAGCTTGCGCCGGGCGATCGGGTTACGACGGGCATCCGCGCTCAATTGATCAATGGGGAATACCTCTGGTTCTGGGACAGTGATATTCGGGACAAGAGCGGGGCTGTAAAGGCCGAATTCAAGCAGTCCACCTTTCATAGCGTCCCCATGTCCCCGCAGCAAATCCACAAACGCGGAGACAACTACGTCCCCACGCCGAACCGCGCGGCCGAAATCGAGGCCTTTGTCCTGGAACGCTTTGACGGCAAGACGCCGGTGGGCGAAATCGCGCGCCGCCTGCACGACAAGTTTCCTGAGAGCTTCCGCACCTTGCAGGACGCGCTCAACGAAGTGGGCGAACTGTCAACCCGCTTCAGCCGCTGATCTCGCTGCGGCACGATCGAAGGCGCCCCGCAATTTTCGCCATTTCCAACGCACATCTCGCCTGATGGCCGGGGGCAGGACCACCAGCGCCCGCCAGAGCTGCACTATCGCCCCGCCCCATTCGCCGCTGCGCATGTACAGGCGCGCAAGCCGCACATGCACCCAGGGGACTTCATATTTGAAGGCGAGGGCCATCTGATAACCGCGCAGCGCCTCGGCGAGCCGGCCTAAGCGTTCTTGAAGCCGGGCGCGTGCGGCATGCACCTGGCCGTGGTAGGGGTCCATCATCACGTGCTCCGAACAACTCGCGATGGGGCTTGTCAGCGGACGATGCCCGGTCAGCACCAGCTTCAGGCATGAGTCGTACGCTTGCAGGGCGTCCTCGGTGCGACCCATATGGGCCAGGGCGTGGCCCAGGTCGCGATGAGCGTCCACCAGGTCGGGTCGCAGTTGCAGCGCGCGCCGCAGATGCGATTCGGCATCAAGCCAGCGACGACGTTCGAGCGCAAGCCAGCCCTGGCCCAGGTGCGAATAGGCATCGTCCGGGTACAGCTTGAGCATGCGGCGGTACTCAACTTCGGCGGCTGCGAAACGCCCGTAAGAGCTGAGTTTGGGGCCGGCAGAGTTGTAGCACGTGTCGCAGCTTGCATCGAGGCGCAGGGCTCGGGCATAGGCGTCGCGGGCTTGATCCCAAAGCCCCTCGGCGGCGTACAGATGGCTCAACTGCAACCACGGGGCCGCGGATTCGGCCCACAGCTTAGAGGCGGAAAGATACAGCCGCTCCGCCAAAGCGAAATCCGCTGCGGTCGCGGCTTGCCTCATCAGATCCACCGCATCGAATTGGGACGGGGCGGCTCCGCCGCGGAGACGGAGCAAGAGCTCTTCCGCGAGATACTTCCACTGCAGCGGCGTGTAGCCGCCTTCGACGGACTCGGCAATGGTGGCGATTTCCGCGCGTGGGAGCTTCCCCGCAAGCGCCCTCAGCAGTTCGTCCGGCCAGATCCAGGGAACCGGAGCGAGAACGTCGGCGTCGGCGAAGGTGACGCGCGGGATAACCAGGAAATCGGTGTCAATGTCCAGGAGCACCGGGTCGGGGAGCGCCGGCAACGACGCGATCGTGCAGACGGTGAGCGGAACGCCGGCTATCTCGGTGCGCATGACATCAGCCGCTTGCCCGATGGGGTGTGCGGGGCCCTTATACCCACGAATGAGCTTTTTCAGATGACGAATAACATGACGGCGAGCATGGGAAGTGGCGAACGCGCCATCGGGTACGACCCAGTACAACTCGCGAACAATCTTCTCGTGCAGGGCAGGGCAGAGAAAATTCGCAATCGTGAGCTCGCCCTCGCCCACGGGCCAGAGGTCGTGGTGAGCATCAATGTGGACCAGAACCTGGTTGCTGACCCCCGCTTCGCGCCAGATGTGGAGCGCCTCGTCGTGGTTCGCGATCCGGAAAACCCGGTCGCAGCGCGCCGCTGGGGCGGGTGGCAGATTTATGGCGGTCGGCTGTGGCCTATTCACGCACTCTGCCTCAATAGAATGAAAGGGTGCCGCGCTGGCGCGCGTAGCGCAGCGAGCGCACCAGGGTGAAGATGCTGAGCGGCACGAGCACGGCGCAAAACACAGCCAGTGCCAGCGCCGGCGCCGCCAGTTGCGAAAAACCGGCGCCGCGGACCAGCGCCAAACGGATGCCGTCGAGGGCGTACGTGATCGGCAGCAGGTGCGAAACCCACCGAAGTGGCGTGGGCAGCGAGTGCACCGGGTAGAGCCCGCCCGCGAACAGCCACATCGCGGAGGAAAATAGCCACAACACGGCCGTCCCGCGCTGAATGGCAATCTGCACGCCGGCGGCCATAATGCCCAGCGCCATCGAGGCCGCCAGCCCCAGCACGAAAATCAGCAGGAACCCGGGAATATTCGCCCCGCGCAGCGACGCTCCGAAGATGACGAATCCCATGAGCAGATAAACAAAGAAATGAAGGCTGCGGCCCAGGAAGGCCGAGGCCGAGGTCAGAAACACCACCAGCGGCGCGGGCGTGGCCGAGGTGAGGACCACTTCCATGGTGCCGGTGCGCTGCGCGTCCTGCACGGCGCCGAGGAAGGCGCCGGTCGCGGTTGCGAATAAGGTGTTAAAACCAGTCCCGATCAGCAGAAATTCGAAGTAGCCCATGCCTTCCGGCCGGAAATTCGGCCCCACCGCGCGCGCCAAAAAATAAAAGGCCGCGACCTCGCCGAGCACGTTCAGGAAATCGATGCCGAAGCCGAGCCGGTAACGCGCGCGCGTGAGCAGATCGCGGCGGACGATCATGGCGAGCTTCTCCAGCAGGCCGCTCATAGCGCCACCTCGCGGCCGAGGACCGCCTGCGCGGCATCGAAGTCGGGTTCGACCTCGCGGAAGTAAAGCGAGCGCAGGTCCTCCACCGAGGTGCCGGCGGCCAGCGCGCTGCGAACGATGATGCGGCCGCGGCACAGAATGCAGAGCGAGTCACCGGCACGCACGGCTTCTTCAAAATTGTGCGTGGTCATCAGCACCGCGGTGCCTTCGCCGGCCATCTCCCGCAGCAATTGCCAGAGCCGGATGGCCGAACCGGGATCGAGACTGCGGCTGGGCTCATCCAGCAACAGCACCGTGGGGCGCTTCAGCAGCGCGCGCGCGATTCCCAGGCGCTGGTACATGCCGCTGGAGAACTCCATCACCAGCACGTCGGCGACATCGGAGAGGCCGGTCTTGGCCAGGCATTCTTCAATACGCCGGCGGCGGCCGCGACGCGGCACATCGTCCAGGGCGGCGAAAAATTCCAGGTTCTCGAAGGCGGTAAGCCGCGGATAAAACGAACGCTCCGTCGCCACCGCAAAGCCAACGTGACGCCGCGCGCCTTCGGGATCGAGCCGGGTGTCCTTATCTTCCACCAGAACGCGGCCGCCATCAGGAAGCAGGAGCCCCGAGATCAGTTTCAGGATCGTGGTTTTGCCGCTGCCATTGGGGCCAAGCAACACCAGTGTGCGGGCCGCCGCGACCGAGAGCGTCACGGCGTCCAGGGCGCGGGTTTCGCCGCGCCGGCTGGCCCGCCAGGAGAACGGGCCGAAGTTGTGGCGGAAGACTTTGCTGACGGACTCGAGGTCGATGGCGGCCATAAGCTTGCCGTTTTACTGCGCCGGCTGCCTCCGCCGAAAAAATTCGCCCACCCGCGACAGGCCCGCCGTGACACCCAGGCCGGCAAAACGCCCGAGCCGCAACACACGGTACAGCGGAAACAGGGGCCGGGGCAGCTTCAGGATCGACAGTTCGGTGGGGGTGGGTTCCACCGCCATGCGCAGCACGTACCTGGCGCGGTCGCTGCGGCGCTCCCGGATTGACATCAGGTAGCGATGAACATCGTGGGCGGGAGCGTCTTCCAGTCCGCCGGCAATGTCATGCGCGAGCATCTGAAGCTTCGCATCCGCCGCCACGGCTTGCTGCAAGATTGTCGGCAGTGGCGTCTCCAGAACCTGCCCGGCCAATAACGGCCCCAGCAGAAACATTCTGCGCGCGCCCATCTGCTGCGCGCGCTGCAAGATGAGGCCAAAGTCCATGCCGGCATATGTACGGAGCGTGGCGGCGACGTCACCCAGCCATAGCAGCCGCTTCCAGCGGTGCTTGCTGCCGTGGAGCGAGATCACGAGGAACAAGTCTTCCGGGCTCAAACTCTGCAAGCGCCGGCCGCCGAATTCCACCGTGACGGAACGTGCGACCAGCGCGGTGACGTCCAGCGGCAGGACGGAATGCCGCGGCATGAGTTCCCATTGCAGTTCGACCTGGCAATCTGCGGTTGGGTTCACCAGCACCCACTCGGAACCAAAGTGCAGATAATGCGCGTCCAGAGCGCTGTCCAAAGCGTCCGGTTCAGAGAAGCCGTTGGCCAGCAGGAGGCGCTTTGCCCGCAACACATGCTCACGGGGTACCAGGATGTCGAGATCGACAAAGCTGCGCAAACCGAGGTTGCCGTAAACGGTCTCGGCCAGCAACGGCCCCTTGTAGGGTACGTGAGGAACCCCGTGCTGGGTCAGCAAGTCACTGATACGCAGCAATTCGGCGGACAAGGCAAGGTTGCGGCGAAGATTGCGGTCGAACGCGCTGCGCAGAGCGGCGTGTTCAGCGGGCGGCGCTTGGCCGGCGCAAAGCGAGTTGCAGACAATGGGCGCGACGTGATGAAACTCCGCCAGCCGCGACAGATAGCGCCAATCAAGAGACTGAGCCCCGGCGAAGCCGGCGCCGGAAATGCCAACCTGGCTGCGCACCGCGGCCACCAGCAGCGAAAACTCCGGCGACCAGGTACTGGGGCCGGAGGTTCGCGCCGGCACAGCAGCCACGCGAGATTGCAACGCGGCGCTCACGCGCCCGAGCCTCGGCGCAGCGGGGGCAGGGAAGTGTAGATGGACTGGTCGGCAGCCTTGCCCAGCAGGATGTGTCCTCCGCTTTCCACCCAGGCATGGGCTTGAAAGCGCGGCTTGCTGGTGATCCCGATGTGGAGTTCGGCGGCGTGTCCATGGGCGCGTAGCAGCTTCTCGGCAGCCAGCGACTCGACCAGGCAGGTGACTCCAGGCACGAAGCGGCGGGCCGTCTTGATCGCCCAGATGATCTGCTGCTCGTTGCCGTCGGCTCGAGCGCGCCGCCGCCCGTGGGTGCCGAGCAGGGCGGTCAGCAGGCGAAACGGAAGGACCCTCAGAGCAACTGAGATGACCGCCAGCAGCACAAACGCACCAAGGAACAGGCGACGCTCCGGCGGCGTGCGCTGGACGAATTTACGCAGCAGTCCCATGCTGAATCTGCACCAGTCCTGCCTGGTCCAGTTCCTGAAACAGGCGCAGCAGGTCGGCTTCGCACTGGTCCGCGCTCACCTCAAAGCGCTGCTGCAGTTCGGCCACGATTTCCGCGACCGTGCGAGGCGACTGGATCAGGTTCCAAACCGCGGCGCCAACCTCGTTCAGCCCGAAGTACGTGCCGGTGGTGATGTGGAGAATGACCGCTTCCTCGGCAACATTGCAGGAAATCTGGTCTTTGACGGCGACAACCGTCGCCTGTCTGGCAATAGCGTTCATACAAAGTCCCAAGGAAAAAACTTCCTCCTCGCGCCGGGGCGTCCGAGAATCAGGGCGCATGGTGCTTGAGGCCGGCCGCCAGCTTGGGCAGGAGCGTCACGAGTATAACCCACCCGGCGTCCGGCGCCTCGCCGGCGCCTGCCGCGCGAACTCACCATCCGTATCCATACCGGTTATGAACCCGCAGAAGACGAAGAATAAAGCTGCGTTGGCTGGCACGTGCAGGTTAAAGTCCATCAAACTATGGACGAGCAACCCGGTGCAACCGACTAGACAGGCCAGGCGCAACATGCGTTGCGGCTGGTGCTGCCATCCACGAACGCCGCGAAACCCGGCGCGGTAGACCAGCGCCAAGAAGGCCACCACGGCGGCGAAGCCGGCCAGTCCGGTCTCGATCAGCGCCTGGAGCAGATCGTTGTGCGCCTGGTTCACGAAAAAGTTGGTGTAGAACGACCGGAACGACGGGTACACCGAGGGGAAGGTCCCCAAACCCCAGCCCAGCCATGGACGAGCCAGGAACATGCGGAAACCGTCCTTGGTCATGGCGGAGCGGGTGGCGGGCTCGATCTGGCCGAAGCGGACGAAGACGTTTCCGGTGGCCGCCAGGGCGAGGAATGCGACGACAAGGGCACACAGTCCGCCCAATGCGTAAACGAGCCCGCGGTTGCGCTGGTTCACGAAAAACAGGGCGCAGAAGACGAACTCCGCCGCAATCGCGATCATTCCCCCGCGCGACTGCGACAGCAGCACGCTGCCGGCGACGACGATGGCGGCAAACCAGGCCAGGGCGCGCTTGTCGGCTGCCGCTGCGCTGCGCCGCAGGCCCAGCAGCAGGGGAAAGGGCAGCAGCAGTTCCATCAGCCCGGCATAGTGGTTGTGATTGACGTAAGGCCCGAAGATCCAGCTGCCGAAGCGTGGCCGAACTCGCCAGTACAAAAGACCCGGGGCGGTCAGGTTCTGAAAGATGGCAAAGCAGGCGACCAGGAAAGCGAAACAGGCCAGAGTGACTGCGATCGCCTCGCAATGATCCCTGTCGCGCATACATTCCGACGCCACAATCAACAGCATGGCGTAACTGATGCCGGCCAGCAGCTCGGATTCGCTCGCCTGCCGGTAGACGGTGATGCCGAACGCAATCTGCGCGCCCACAACCGCGGCAAAAGCGAACAGGGGAATCAGCGCGGCGTTCTGGAAAATTGCGGTTTTTCCGGGCGCCAGGTGCGTGACGGCCCAGAGGCAGAAAAGCGCTGCGGCAGCGCCCTGCAAGACGAACAACGACCACGGCTCCACGGCGCCGAACGCCAGCGGCCCGAACATGAGCGTCGCGCACAGCCCGGCGGTGAGGACAGTCCTTACCGAGCGTGCCGGGCGGGCCGGTGTGGGGGTGGGCTCGAGTTGGAGTTCAATGACTTTCATGGAGCCGGTGACACTCAGGGGACCGGCGACAACTGCAGATCATCGATGCGGATCTGCCCGCGAATTCCCGACGTTCCAGGCTGGCGGGAGATGCTCAGCAGCACCATCTTGCAGTCAGGCCCGGTGACGAATTCGGTCGCCAGCCTGCGCCAGGTGGTCGAGCCGATGACATCCTCAGTAAGCCAGTCGCATCGGTTGCTGCGCACGTCCTGAATGCAAAAGCGCGGGCCGCTGTTGCTCACAAGTTCGTCCGCCTGCACATACCCGTGGAAGCTATACCGCGTATTCGGTTCGACCGGAACAAACTGCCAGACGCCGGCATCGTTGTTGGAGTCGGCATCGTAGGCAATCTCCAGCGCGTGCGTTCCGCCGTGGAACCTGCTCGTCTCCACCGTAAACGTAATACCCGGGACCTTGCGGAACCGCCAGTCGAAGCCGCCATCGAGGGCATCGCGCTCGAAGCCGGGGTTATAAATCAGGTTGTCGTCTGCGCGTCCCGCCTGCAGGTCGGGAAGCAAGGCCAGCAATTGATTCCACGCGCGCGCGGCGCCGGCGGCGTCACGCCGCTGCACGAGGTGATCGATGTATGCCACTGCAGGAGCGACCGGCAGGGGCGCCTGTAAGGCGAGCGCGCGCGACCAGACGATGGCCGCCGCCTGCTCCTCGCCGGCGTTGGCGAGCATGTTCAGCAGCTTCAGGTAAAGCTCGGGGTTGGCATCCACGAGTTTGTCCAGCAGCAGGTTGGCATCGTGGGTGGCGCGCCAGCCCAGTTCGAGCACCGAAGCCGCCATCTGCGAGTCATTCCGGAGCACGATCTGCAATTGCTGCAGGGCTTTGTTCAGGTCGCCGGAGACGAGATAGAAGATTCCGGCCTGCCAGGCGACGTCGGGAGTGAAGGGATCCGCCTGCACAGCTCGTTGCAAGGCCAGTTCCTGGCCGGCGGTGTCCCCCTGCACCTGATACACAGCCGCCAAGCTCAGCCAGTGGCGCGCCGCGTGCGGGTTCAGGGCAACCGCGCGCTGGGCGTTGGCTTTGGCCGCCAGAAAATCGCCTTGCTCCAGCAGCAGCGTGGCCAGGCGGTCGTTGTACTCCGCGTTGCCGGGTTGCAACGCGCTGGCCCTCTGGAAGGCCTGCACATCCCCGCGCTGGGCGGCGCGCGCAGCCCAATACTCCCGGGCGGCGGAGCGGAGGTAGAAAGCCGCGCCGAGAAGGCAAGCAGCGGTTAAGCAGAGGCGCGCTCGCCGCGATCGAAAAGGCAACCGCATACTCCTGGGGTACCGTTATGACGAGGACGCATTCTGTTCGTAATACTTCCCGCCGTGCTTGGAGCCGTAATAGTAGTAATAGTAGGCATCGGGAGCGTGGACGTTGACGGCATTCACGACTACCCCCAGCACGTTGGCATTGACGCGCAGCAGAAGTTCGCGGCTGCGTCGCAGGGCGTGCTTTGTGGTCTGGTCGGAGCGGATCACCAGCAGCACCCGGTCCGCCACAACCGATAGCAGGACCGCATCCGTTACCGAAAGCACCGGGGGGGTATCAATGACGATGTGGTCGAACTGCGTGCGCCACAGCGTCAGGTACTGCTGGAAGGCAGCCGAGCCGAGCAGTTCCGCTGGTTGTGGCGGCAGGGGACCCGCCGGCAGGACAGAAAGATTGGGCACTCCTGGCGCGGCCGTGATGTACTCGGCTGCTCCCGCATCCCTGCTCAGCATGGTACTGAGACCGCGAGCGGAGCTGATGCCCATGGCGCGATGAATGCTGGGGCGGCGGAGGTCGGCATCGATCAGCAGCACCCGGCTTCCGCGCTGTGCCAGCACGATGGCGGTATTGATGCTGGTAGTTGTCTTCCCCTCTTTCGGCAGCGCGCTCGTAACCAGCAGCACCTTGGGCGGCCCTCCCGGGCACGAAAGCAGGATCGCCGTACGCAGGGCCCGGTACGACTCAGCCATGTCCGACTTGGGCCGAGAGTGGGCCACGATCTCGACCTTGGAAACCGGGTGCGTGTTCGCCGGCAGTGCGAGCTGCCGGCCGCGATGAGAGCCAGCCATGGCACTCAAGGGAATGATGCCAAGGGTGGGAAGATTGGCGATGACTTCGACCTGCTCCGGAGTGCGCACCGAGTTGTCCAGCGTCTCGCGGACGAAAGCCAGCACGAAGCCGCCGGTGAGTCCGACCAGCAGGCCCATGAGGATGTTGCGCGGAATGTCGGGCTTGGCGGGCGCAACCGGAACGCGCGCCGCGTCGACGATGCGAACGTTGCTGGAACGCAGTCCGGCGCTGATGCCGGCTTCCTTCAGCTTCTGCAGCAGCCCTTCGTAGAGCTGCCGGTTGGTTTCCACGTCGCGCTTGAGGATGTTGTACTCAATGGCGCTCTCGTTGAGCTGGTTGGCCTGCTGCTTTTGCTGATCCAAGGCGGCGCGCAGCATCTTTTCGCGCTGCAGCGCAGTGTCGTAATCCGCCTTGACCTTGCGGCCGATGGAGTGGATTTCCGCTTGAATGGCCAGTTCGGTCTGGTGGATCTGGTTGTTGATCTCCTGCACTTTCGGGTACGACGGCCCATACTGCGTGTTCAAGGCCGCGTACTGCGTGGTCAGGTCCGACAGCTGGCCGTGCAGTCTTTCCAGCAGGGCGTTCCGTTCGCGCGTAAGGTACTGGGGATCGCCGCTGGCAGCGAGGCGATAGCTGGCTTCTTTCTGGATGCGGTCCGTCTCGGTGAGGGTCAACTCCTTGTTGAGTTGGTCGAGCTTCGAAGTGATGATGTTCTGCTTTTCATCGAGCCCCAGGATCCCATGCTCCTTCTGGTAGCGGACGAGCTTTTCCTGGGACGCCTCGACCTTGACCTGCAAATCGGCGAGCTGCCTGGAGAGCCACTCGGAGGTGCGGGTGGTGGCTTCGAACTTGGTCTTGAAGTTCTGATCGATGTAGGCATTGGCGACGGTGTTGACGACTTCCGCCGCGAGCTTTGGGTCGGTGCTGGTGAAGCGGAGTTCAACCACGCGGGTGCGCGGGACGATGCTCACTTTCAGCGCGCCGTGAAACCGCGACAGCAGGGCCGTGTCGCGCGCGTCATCCGTTCTGGGCACGGGACTGTTGCGCTCCTGCCGCGCCTGCGCCGCTTGCGGTCCCGCGAAGGCGGCATTCGCGTCCAGATGCAGGGTGTTGATTACCTGCATGGCCAGCGCGTCGCTCTGCAGGACCTTCACCTGCGTGTCCAGGTCAATGTTGGAGTCCCAATCGTCCCAGCTATCGCCGATGCCCTTGCCGCCGCTCAGCCCGAGGGAGTCGGACGACTCGCGATAAATGGCCAACTGGCCGCTGGCCATGTAGACCGGCGTCATGCGGAAGGAAACGATGGCGGCCAGGGTGGCCACCACGACGGTGCAGGCTATGATCGTCCACTTGTACTTCAGGATCATGCGCCAGTAGTCGACGAAGTACGTCGCGTGAGGCACCACGCGGCTGTAGGCGTCGGCAAACTCAGCGCTGGTCATGTCAAAGTGGCCGAACGCGGGGTCCCGTGAGATCAGGCGGGTATCAGAACTCAACAGCTTCGGCGAATCCATTTCTATTCCTGAACCTGCAACGCCAGCCCGGTCAATGCGGCCGGCAGGCGCCTTGAAAAAAGCACATCGGCAGAGCGAACCTCACACCTCACGCCGTTCCGCAAGGAGGCAATCCTTTGAGAGAATTAGCGCATTTTAGCATGAACTCTCGCCCTGCCAGCCCAAAATGCATTGCTCCAGGTAATCACTCTAATTCGTTTCTGCGGCGCGGTTCGCGGGAGCGCGAGCGCGGGGTTTAATGCTATGATGGCGCATCTTCCAGGCTGGAATTTTCAAACCGGGTTCTCCACGGGGGACTGCGATAAGACTCGGCGCCGGCGGTAACGCCGGCGGCCGCTTCAGGAGATTGGGTCTGCGGTTACATGAGCTTGGATAACCAGGTCATCCTCATCACCGGTGGGACCGGCTCCTTCGGCAAGAAATTTGTCCAGGTGGCCCTGCGCAAGCACCGGCCGCGCAAGCTGATCATCTTCAGCCGCGACGAACTCAAGCAGCACGAGATGCGCTCGGTTTTCCCCGACAGCGGCGATTCCCGCCTGCGCTATTTCATCGGCGACGTGCGCGACCGCGAGCGTTTGCATCGAGCCCTGACCGGGGTGGACATCGTGGTGCATGCCGCGGCGCTCAAGCAGGTGCCGGCCTGCGAGTACAACCCGTTTGAGGCCATCCAGACGAACGTCATGGGCGCGCGCAACGTTATTGACTCCGCCATCGACTGCGGCGTCAAGAAGGTGATGGCGATCAGCACCGACAAGGCGGTCAATCCAGTCAACCTGTACGGGGCGAGCAAGCTGTGCGCGGAAAAGCTGTTCGTGCAGGGCAACGCCTATGCCGGAGGTGAAGGCACGCGTTTCAGTTGCACCCGCTACGGCAACGTGGTGGGCAGCCGCGGCAGCGTGGTGCCCATCTTCCAGGAGCAAGTGAACACGGGCAAGCTGACCGTGACCGACCCGCGCATGACGCGCTTCTGGCTGACCCTGGAACAGGGGGTTGAGTTCGTGATCGGGTGCATCGAGCGCATGCACGGCGGCGAGATTTTCGTTCCCAAGATTCCCACCATGGGGATCATGGAATTGGCGCGGGCCCTCGCCCCCGGCTGCGAGGTGCAAATCACCGGCATCCGGCCGGGTGAAAAGCTGCACGAGGTGCTGGTTTCAGAGGACGAGGCCCGGCACACCGTCGAAACCAGCGACATGTACGTCATTCGTCCCGCCCATCCCTGGTGGGAGGTGGAGAATTGGGCGGATGGGCGCGCCTTGCCGGATGGATTCCGCTATACCAGTGATACCAACCCTTCGCGGCTCACTGCGGATGGTTTGCGCGAACTGATCAGTGACACCAATGGCACAGGGAACCGCAATCGCAGCACGGGGCGGGCGGCCGGTGCGGGCGACGCTGCTGCCGTACGGCCGGCAGCTCATCGGTGAGGATGACATTGCCGCTGTCGTCGAAGTCCTGCGCTCAGACTGGCTGACCACCGGACCGAAAGTACGGCAGTTCGAAGAAGCCTTTGCGCGCCAGCTCGGCGCCGCGCACGCCGTCAGCTTCAGTTCGGGCACCGCCGCTCTGCACGCGTCCGCTGCCGCCGCCGGCTTGCAGCCCGGCGACGAGGCCATCACCACGCCCCTGACCTTCTGCGCCACGGCCAATTGCGTAGCTTACATGGGCGCCCGGCCGGTGTTCGCGGATGTCTGCCCGGATACCTTGAACCTGGACCCCGCCGAGGTGGCGCGCCAGATCACGCCCCGCACCAAGGCCATCCTGCCGGTGGACTACGCCGGCCATCCGGCTGACCTGGCGCCGGTCATGGAGCTGGCCGATAAGCACGGCTGCCTGGTCATCGAAGATGCTTGCCATTCCCTGGGCGCCGAGTATCGCGGGCGGACGGTCGGCTCTCTGGCGCACATGACGGTCTTCAGTTTTCACCCGGTCAAGCACGTCACCACCGGTGAAGGCGGCATGGTGACCACCAATGACGCCGCGCTCGCCGCGCGCTTGCGCGCCTTCCGCAATCACGGGATTACCACCGAGGCGCGTGACCGTCAGCAGGCCGGCGAGTGGTTTTATGAGATGGCCTCGCTCGGCTTCAACTACCGGCTGACCGACATCGCCTGCGCCTTGGGATTGACCCAGTTGAAAAAGCTGGGCGCCAATCTCGCCCGGCGGCGGCAGATCGCGGCTTGCTACACGGCGGCCTTCCAGCAGTTGCCGGCGGTACAAGCGCCGGCGCAGCGGGCCGACGTCAACCCGGCCTGGCACCTGTATCCGATCCGGGTGGACCGGCAACGCCTGTCCGCCGGACGCAACGAGATCTTCCGCGCGCTGCGCGCCGAGAACATCGGCGTGAATGTGCACTACATCCCTGTCCACCTGCACCCGTATTACGTGCGGACCTTTGGCGACCAGCGCGGCAAGTTTCCCGTGGCGGAGACGGCGTACGAGTCTTTGATCAGCTTGCCCATGTTCCACGCCATGAGCGACGACGACGCCGCCGATGTGATCACGGCGGTGGATAAAGTGATCGCCGCCTACGAGGCCGGATGACTGCCGCCGCCCGCAGAACAGTAGCGATCATCCAGGCGCGGCTCGGCAGTACGCGTCTGCCAGGGAAGGTGCTGATGGAAGGAGTGTCCGGGCGCAGCCTCCTGGAGTTGATGCTGGAGCGGGTGCGCGCTTGCCGGACGCTCGACGCGGTGGTGGTGGCCGCGCCGGATCTGCCCGCCGATGATGCGGTGGCAGCGCAAGCGCAGCGCGGCGGGGCCCAGGTATTCCGTGGCAGTGAAGCGGATGTACTGAGCCGTTACGTGGGCGCGGCGGCGGCATTCCAGGCGGAACTGGTGGTGCGGCTGACCTCCGATTGCCCGCTGATGGACCCCGCTGTCGTGGATCTGCATGTCGCCCGCATGATCGAGCACTGGCAAGATGCCGATTTCGTGACCAACATGGTGCAGCAGACATATCCGTTGGGGCTGGCCGTCGAAGCCATGCCGGCCGATACGCTGCGCCGCATGGACCGCCTCAGCACCAAGCCGTATCTGCGCGAGCACGTTACCACCATCGCTTACGAAAAACCGGAATGGTTCCTCGTTGAGCATGTGCGCGACACGGTGGATCGCTCGCAGATGCGCTGGACCGTCGACTACAGAGAGGACCTGGAATTCGTGCGCGCCGTGTTTGCCGCCCTGTACAAGCCGGGCCGGATTTTTTCCTTCGCCGATATCCTGGACCTGGTGACGCACCGGCCGGAACTGGCTGCCCTGAACGCGCATGCGGGAAAATAGCGGCAACGCCGTACTTGTCCGTTGCGACGGCTCGCCCGCCATCGGCATGGGCCACGTGATGCGCTGCCTTTCGCTGGCGCAGGCGCTGCGAAGCATTGGCTGCCAGGTGGAGTTCGCGCTTCAGCCTCTGCCGGGGGCGGCGCCCGCCAGCGTGCAACAGGCCGGCTTCCGGCTGACGGAACTCGTGCCTACGCAAGGGGGCCTGGGCACGTCTGAGGCGCAGCGGTTATGTGACATCGCCAGCGCACGCGGCATTGCGTGCGTACTGGTAGATCACTACGGCGCGGGCGCGGAGTACTACGCTGTTCTGGCCGGCGCTGGCTTGCGGGTGGCAGCGATCGACGACACCGCTGAAGGCGATTTCGGCACTGCGGGATGGCTGCTGAACCAGAACCTGCCGGCGCCCGAATTGAGCTTTCGCATGGCGCCAGGCTGCAAGCTGCTGCTGGGACCGCGGTTCGCGCTCCTCAGGCCGGAATTCGCGCTGGCCCGCCAGAGCTTGAACAGGAGTTTCACGGCCGCCGGTTCGCGCGTGCTGGTGACCCTCGGCGGCGGCGACGCGGGCGAGGTCGCGCAGGAAATCCTGTGCGCCCTCGGTAGAATGCCTGTACACGTACGCTTCGTGGCCGGCAGTACGGCCGTGAACGACCTTCCTGCGAACGTTGAGATGCTGCACGCGGTGCGCGATATGGCGGAGCAGATGTGCTGGGCGGATGTTTCCGTCAACGCCGGCGGATCCACCTGCTGGGAGCTTTGCTGCCTCGGTGTACCCATGGTGGTGCTGGCGCTGGCCGAGAATCAGAAGGGCAACGCCCGCAGCCTCGGGCGCAGGGGCTGCGCGGTTGACGTTGGCGATGCGCGGGCTGGAATTGGCGCGCAAGTGGCCGAAGCAGTAGAACGACTGCTGGCGCAACCTGCCGCGTGCGAGCGCATGTCGGCCACAGGCATGGCGCTGGTGGACGGCTGCGGCGCCCAGCGCGCCGCCGAGTCGTTGCAGGAGTTTGTCGCGGAGTGAAACGGGAGTTTGCCAAAGTCGTTCGCGTGCGAGACCGCAACATCGGTGCGGGCGCGCCGTGCTTCGTCGCCGCCGAAGTGGGCATCAACCACAATGGCGAGCTGTCGTTGGCCAAGGAAATGGTGCATGCGGCCGCCGAAGCCGGCGCCGACAGCGTCAAATTCCAGAACTACCGCACCGACGATTTTCTCAGCGACCGCTCCCTGACCTACACCTACAAGAGCCAGGGCCGCGAAGTCACCGAACCGCAGTGGGACATGTTCAAGCGTTGCGAGCTCAAGCCGGGCTGGGTTGGCGAACTCAAGCAGGAGTGCGACCGCGCCGGCGTGATCTTTTTCTCCACTCCCACGTCGGAGGATGGCGTTCGCGAACTGGTCGAGGCCGGCGCGGCGCTGTTGAAGAACGGCTCCGATTACCTGACCCACGCGCCGCTGCTGGAATTCATGGGTACGACCGGGATACCGATCGTCATTTCCACCGGCATGGCCGACCAGCAGGATGTGGACGACGCGCTGGCGGCGGTCGGGCGCGGCGGCAAGAGCGATGTTGTCCTGCTGCACTGCACTAGTTCCTATCCGACCGAAGCGGAGGACACAAACCTCTCGCGCATGGTGACCCTGCGCGAACGCTACCGGGTGCCGGTTGGGTTTTCCGATCACACCGAGGGCTGGGTGGCCGGGGTGCAGGCGGTCACGCTGGGCGCGTCTTTTTTCGAGAAGCACTTCACGCTGGACCGCAACTTGGCGGGTCCGGACCATTGGTTTAGCAGCACGCCCGATGAACTGCGCGAACTGGTACGCAACCTGCGCGCGGCGGAAACGCGACTGGGCAGCGCGAGCCTGCAACCGGCCGGCTCAGAGGCGGGCAGCCGGCGCGATTACCGATTGAGCATCGTCGCCGCGCGCGATCTGCGTGAAGGCGAGGTCTTGACGCGCGAGATGGTCGCCTATCGCCGCCCTGGCACCGGCCTGCCGCCGAGAGAGTTGGAGCAGTTGCTGGGCCGGCGGCTCCGCACAGGTGTGCTGAAAGGCACGCCTCTCCAGTCCGACCATTTTATTTGTGCCGAGGGAGTGGCGCGATGAGAGTTGTTTTTTTGGGGAACCACACCGTGGGAACCACCGTGTTGCGCACCATGGCCGAGACCGACGAGGTCGCCGGCGTTGTGGCCCACCCTCCCGATGCAGAGGACGGGGTGCGCTACGAGTCCGTGGCCGGCCTTGCGGCGGAGCGAGGATGGAACGTGGTGCGCGGCAGAGCGAAGGATCCGGCGGTTGAACGCTTTGTAGTGGAATGTCGGCCCGATCTGTTGTGGATCACTGACTATCGTTATCTTCTGCCCAAATCGCTACTGGATGTGGCGCCGCTCGGGACCGTGAACCTCCATCCCAGTCTGCTGCCGAAATTCCGCGGCCGCGCCCCGGTCAACTGGGCCATCCTGCACGGGGAATCCGAGCTTGGGCTGACGGCGCACTTTGTCGAGGAAGGCATGGACACCGGAGATATCATCGCGCAGAAGCGATTCACCTTGAGCGAGGATCAGGATGTCGGCGATGCCCTGCGCATGCTCTACCCCATTTACTCCGCCATCACGCGCGAGGTGCTGGGCATGTTTCGAGCCGGCCAAGTGCCCAGGATCCGCCAGGATCACGCGCAAGCCACCGCCTTTCCACGACGCACTCCTGATGACGGGCTCATCGACTGGTCGCAACCGGCACGCGCCATCTTCAACCTCGTCCGTGCCGTTGCCTCGCCTTATCCCGGCGCATTCACCAGCCTCGACGAGAATAAGCTGATTATCTGGAAGGCACGCTGGCTGCCGGAGCGGGCAGACCGCAAAGGCAGGCCGGGAGAAGTATTGGCCTGCGGCGATGGTGCTGTGCTGATTCAGTGTGGGGACGGAGTATTGCAGGCCACCAAGGTCGAAGGACCGACCGCCTCGCTCTGCGAAGGCGTTGTGCTCGGCAGTGCCAGCGGGATGCGCAGCAAGGTGGGCCATGGCGAATGACGCAAACACAACGGCGAACGAGAGGACACCGGCCGACTTCGACCTTGCGCGGAACACGCCCGCTGAGGCGTGGCGCGAGGATGACCAGCGCAACATCCTTTTCTATACGGACCGCCTCAGTCGCTTCGGTCTCGATCCGCGATCGTTGGACTGGCATTCAAAGGAGTCGCAGCGCTTACGTTTTGGCGTGTTGGCGCAAGCGCTGCCGCTGCGGAATAGGACGATTCTGGACGTCGGTTGCGGGCTGGGTGACATGTGGGAGTGGTTCACTGAGATTGGCGAGCCGGTCTCGTACGTCGGACTTGATCTCACTCCGGAGATGGTCGAGAGGGCCCGCCGGCGATTTCCAGATGTCCGTTTCGTCGCCGGCAGCCTGCCCGACGCTGCCGGCGAACTCGGCAAGTTTGATTGTGTCTTTGCCAGCGGCATATTTGCCCACCGTCACACCCAACCGGACGCGTACATGCACATGCAGATTCGCGCCATGTATGACTTGTGCGGGCTGGTGCTGGCGTTTAATTCCTTGAGCTCCTGGGCGCCGGAGCAGGAGCCCGGCGAATTCTATGCCGACCCGCTGCAGACTTTGGAATTCTGCCGCACGTTGACGCCGTGGGTCACGCTGCGCCACGATTATCACCCCCGCGACTTCACCATTTACATGTACAGGGGACAGAAGCGTTGATCGTGTCCATCAACCAGCCCGCCTACCTGCCCTGGTTGGGGTACTTCCATCGGATTGCTGTCTCCGACCTGCACATCGTTCTCGATGACGTTCAGTTTGAGAAGAACAGTTTCACCAACCGCAACAAGATCCGCACTCGCGACGGCTGGTCCTGGCTCACCGTACCGGTGAAAACGAGTGGACGCTTCGGCAATCTGCCGATTCACCGGCTGGAGCCGGTGCAGGAATCCGGATGGGCGGCAAAGCACTGGAAGGCCATCCAACTGAATTACCGGCGGGCAGAACACTTTGCCGCTCACCAGCCGTTCCTGGCCGACACGTACACCAGAAACTGGCCTTGTCTTTCCGGCCTGATGAAAGCAATGAACGAGTGCCTGCTCGCCAGATTCGACATCGCCACCCCGCTGCGATTCAGCTCCGAGATCAAGGTCGAAGGCAGGAAGGATGAGCTGGTACTGAATCTGTGCAAGGCGGTCGGCGCTACTATCTACCTGTCCGGTCCCCTTGGCCGCAATTACCTGCGCGAGGAGCTGTTCAAGGATGCCGGGATCGAGGTCCGGTACCACGATTATCGCCATCCTGTGTACCGCCAGGTTTATCCGGGCTTCGAGCCCGGCATGTGCGCCCTCGACTTGCTGTTAAACTGCGGTCCGCACAGCAGGGAGATTCTGATGAGCGACGCGATGCAGGTGGCACGATGAACATCCTGGTAGTGGCGGCGCATCCCGACGATGAAATCCTGGGCTGCGGCGGGACCATGGCGCGCCGGGCGTGTGAAGGCGACGACGTTTACATCGCCATCCTCGGTGAAGGCATCACCTCGCGCTCGCCCAAGCGCCACATGGCCGACCCGAAGGCGATCAAGAAGCTGCATGAGCGCAGCCGCGCCGCCGCCCGCATCGTGGGCGCCAAGGAAGTGTTTCTCTCCGGGCTGCCCGACAACCGCTTCGACAGCGTGGATCTTCTGGACGTCATCAAGATTGTCGAAGGTCTGGTTGAGCGCCTGCGTCCGCCCGTCGTCTACACCCATCACCCCGGCGATCTCAACCTGGACCATGGGGTCGTGGCGCGCGCCGTGCTGACCGCGACACGCCCGGTGCAGGGCCATCCGGTGCGCGAGCTTTATGCCTTCGAGGTCCCATCTTCCACCGAGTGGGCCTTCCAGCGGATCGAGCCGCTATTTCGCGCCAATTTTTTCGTGGACATTTCCGCCACGCTCGATGTCAAGCTTAAAGCCATGGCGCAATACGAGGGTGAATCCCGCCCCTTTCCCCACCCGCGCTCCAACGAAGCCCTACGCGCCATCGCGCAGCGGTGGGGAAGTGTTGCCGGGTGCAAGGCGGCCGAGGCTTTCGAGTTGATGCGGGCAATTTCCGGCGTCAAAGGCTAGTTCCGCCGGCCACTCCCTGTGGAAATGGCAAACCGGATGAGGAGCTTGGCATGGCATAATATCCGGAAGCTCTCCTACCGCTTGGATTGGTTTTGCTCTGGGTTCGTTCCCGGTAACCTGTGGCAACTGAAAGCAGGCTGGGGGCTTTTTGCGACGCGGTCCTCGCCGGATGCAAACTGCCACACGCACAAAACGGAGCCTGGCGTGGGGGATGAAGTGGACCTCCGCCTACGTCGTCTTCGGTTTTCTGACCAAGGCGGCGCGCGGTCTGATCATCCCCAAGCTGATCGCTCCGGCCGAATACGGGCTGTTCACCAGCCTCGGCGTGCTGCTGGCGTACGCCAGTTATGCCGATCTCGGCGTCAAGTACCAGTTGGGCAAAACTCTCCCCTACGAACTGGCCCAGGAAGGCGAACCCGCCTACCGCAAGCTGGCCGGCCAGGGCGCGACCTGGACCCTGGGCACCGCTTCGCTGGTCGCCCTGGCGGTTTTCGCCGCCTCGTTTTTCCAGCACGGGGAACACGCCTGGTTTTATGCCCCGGCGCTGCGCATTACAGCCCTGATCATCCTGGCCAACCGCCTGCGCGAGTTTTTGACGATCACGCTGGTTTCGCACGAGGAATTTCGCTGGGCGGTGTCGGGCCACATGATTGCCGACAGTGTCAGCCTGGTGCTGACGGTCGGACTGCTGTACTTCGTCGGCCTGATCGGCGCCGTCTGGGCGCTGTTCATGAGCGAGGCTGCCGGCACGGTGTATGTGGTGGTCAAGAGCCGCATCCGGCCGCAGACGCTGCGCGGCGCCGGCATGTCGCGCCGCATGCGAGAGAGCTTTTTGCTGCTCGGGGTGGCGCTGCTGGATGCCACCATGAACAATGTCGACCAACTCTTCCTGCTCAAGTTCTTCCCCAAGCAGCAGTACGGCATCTACTCGCTCGGGCTGGCTTTTCAGGCCATGATGCTGGCCATCGTGACCGTGCTCATCAGCAACCTCCAGCCGCGCGTCATGGGATTGGTCGGGGAGGGCCGGCGCAGCGAGGCCAATGCCCTGATCAACAGCAGCCTGACGTTGTTCGTGCTGCTGGCGGTGCTGGCGCTGACGCTGCTGGTCCCAGCCATGGCAGTGGTGGTCCGCTTCTATCTTCCGAAATACGCCAGCGGTATCCCGACCTTCGTCATCCTGATCGGTTTCGCGCTCATGCGCGGCCCCGCCGTCCTTCTCCGGCCCTTTTACCTGGCGCAGAACCAGGAAAAGCGGCTGCTGGGATACCAGGTGCTTGCCCTGGCTACGGCGGCACTGATGGATACGATCGTCATTCTCCGCGGCGGCGGGTTGACCAGCATCA
>Ga0315268_10001335_pt1 | contig 28239 bp, 26 predicted proteins | sample C1_top_MG_FD_204535 | JGI IMG/M metagenome (GOLD analysis project Ga0315268, IMG submission 204535) | Sediment microbial communities from Yellowstone Lake, YNP, Wyoming, USA - C1_top | ecosystem: Environmental > Aquatic > Freshwater > Lake > Sediment | place: USA: Wyoming | collected 2017-08-01
CTTAGAACGCTGTCCCGCAAGGGTTAGAGGTTCGAGTCCTCTCGGAGGCACAAAATAAAATTTATAACTACAATATATTAATGATGCTTAGAGAAATATTTATGTCGCGCGGGACTATGAAAAACAACCAAGGATATTTTTCCGCCATAACGGGAATAATTCTCGGTTTTATAATCATAAGTTTATTTGCGTTTTACGTGATTGGCGCCAGGCGTTATCTCCTGAATATCCCGGCGGATACAAATTCTCTGAGCCAATACTCAAACGAAACATTTGGCCTGAAACAATATACCGACCATGACTTCGGATTTTCTTTCTGGTACCCGGGAAATTGGGAAGTTAAAGAAGGAACTCCGCCGAATGCGGCCAGATTTACGAAAAATAAAATCGTCAAATATCTGCGCGTCGGCAAAGAAGGAATGGTTTATGTCTTTGAAGTTTCTTCCGCCAATGGCGGCATAACGGATTATCCAGGAGCGGCGCCTTTTCCTCCGGTTAATTATTACTGGGACGCTGCCGGCAAAAAATGGATGGTTTTTTGGCCGGAAGGAAATACTGCCGGCCAATCCGCTCCCGCAACCGCCGCCGCGATAAAAAGAAAAACCATGTCGGGATTGCCTATGCTTGAAAGCCCGTCTCGCTTCGACACGAGCATCATTCCGCTTGGTCCGGATAAATTCATCGTCGTCAGCGACGGCGGCGGGGCTGTTGCAGATTATCTCGCCAGAACCGTGACGCCTATTGGCGGTTCCGTCTATTCGCCGGAACAAAATGCAATACTTAAAAAAGAAGCCGATGCCTATGCCGGCCAAAAATAATCTTTCTAAATAAAAACGCCCCGTCATTTGCCGGAGCGTTTTACCTTGCGCCACGCTTCTTACTTATCTTCCGTTAACTACGGCGTCGAAGCGATTCATGGCCTGCGTGGCCTGATTGTTGAAACTGTTTATGGCGGTAACTTCGGCGTTTATCTGGCTTATCACCAATTCCACGTTATTATTCCCGGGCTGTCCCGCAAATTTAGCCTGAAGAGCCTGAAGAAGCTGGTTTAGGTAATCGCTGTAATTTATGAGCCGGCTTATAAGCGCCAGTCTGTTTGATATCGCTTCAAGCGCAGCCTGCCTGGCCTCAAAAGATTTTATATCGGAAAGCGAAGATGTCATCTTTGAAACTTGGTTTGAAAGTTGGACTGCTTGGTCGCGTATTTCTTTACTCTTCTGAATTGTCTCCAGAGTAACATTGGTTGCTTCCACGAAATTGCCCTGCTTCTCGAGCTGATTTATCTTCCCGATGTCGTCAACTGACTGGTTGGAAAGATTGACTATGTTTTGCGAAATCATCGCGCCCTGGATTCTTGCGTCAATGAATTCTTGTGGCATTCCTCCTGAAGACAAAAATCTGAAAATTAGAACCGTGGCTATCACAAGCCCGATGACGCCGAGAAAATTTTTTGTTTGCTGCGAAAGATAGAGCATTTATCGGTATTATTTATGATTATTGCCTGATTATTTTTAGCCGATTTTTAGGGTTTTGGCAACTTTCAAACCATATATACACAAACACAATAATTGAAATCTCCCGGAGCGGACTTGAGCGAAAACGCGTCGCGAGATACAATGAAAAAACTGAAAACAGGCGGGTATCGTATATCGGTATTACCACAGGTTTCCAACCTGTTGAGAGGGGTTCGACTCCCCTTACCCGCTCACTTGGAGAATATTGAGAAGTAGAGAAGTTATTTTATCTTTATCCTAAAGAAATTCTTTTTGCCGATTTTTACAATCTGTCCATTAGTAACAGTGATGCCAACTTTTGGATCCTTTATTACCTTGCCGTCTATTTCAAAGGCTCCCTGTTTAGCTAAGCGCCATGCCTCTCCACTGCTTTTAACTACTGGCGAGCTAAGCATTATAAGAGTTGCGGTAGTGCCAGAAGAAACAGCTATTGGTGACATTCCAGCTATTCCAGGTATTTCCCCGGAAAATTCTTTTTTGACGTCAAGTTTTTCAAAATTTCCCTCAGCTTCTTTAACCGCCTTTTCTCCGTGATAACGGGAAACAATCAACCGTGCTAATTCTTCTTTTATGATTTTAGGATTTACTTTTTTGCTCCTGAGATCTTTATCGTATTTTTTGATCTCATCTTCATTTGTGTCTGTTGCCAGCATAAAATAATCTATTATTTGCGAATCGTCTAACGACATTATTTTTCTGAATTGGCTGTTTGAAGGCTCTGATATTCCAACGTAATTTCCGAGACTTTTTGACATTTTTTGTTTACCATCCAATCCTACAAGAAGAGGTACGGTTAGTATGTCCTGCGGTTTCATATCAAGCCTTTCCATGAGCTGACGCCCCATTAGCAAATTAAAAGTTTGGTCGTTCCCGCCTAGTTCCACATCGGCTTTAACCGCAACTGAATCATATCCCTGCATTACCGGGTAAAGAAGTTCATGTCCACGTATCGAAGACTGTTCCGCCATTCGCTTTTTGAAATCATCTCTTTCTAAAATCTGTTGGATACTGACTTTGCTTAAAAGCTTCAATATCTCCGCTCCGCGCAAAGCTCCGAGCCATTCGCTATTGAATCTAATCTCGGCTTTTTTTACATCAATAACCAACCCAGCCTGATCTAGATAGGTTTTCATATTACTCTTTATCTCCTTGTCGGTTAACGGAGGCCTGGTTTTGGACTTTCCGCTCGGGTCGCCGATTGATGCGGTAAAATCGCCCATTATAAGCACGGCTTTGTGGCCAAGTTCCTGAAATTCGCGCAATTTCCCCAAAACCACGGCGTGTCCCAGGTGTAAATCAGGAGCTGTCGGGTCTATACCCAATTTCACCCTCAATTTCTTTCCGCTATTCAGCGCTTCTTCAAGATGCTTTTTGTCGACGATATTTCCAACATTCCTGGCTAAGAGTTTTTCGATCGCTTTTTCCTTGTCCATGTTATTTCCAATTTTAGCACAAAAGCCGCTTTTCGGCGGCCTTTGATTTTTGGGTTTCCCTACATTCTAGTTTCTAGATTCTAGATTCTTCCCCTACTTGTGCTTCTTGATTATCTCGTCGATAAGGCCGTATTCTTTGGCTTCCTCGGGGGTCATATAAAAATCGCGGTCGGTATCTTTCTCGATTTTTGCGAGCGGCTGGCCGGTGCTCTTGGAAATGATATGGTTTATTTTATCCTTTATCTTTAATATCTGGCGCGCCGTTATTTCTATTTCCGTTGCCTGGCCTTCGGCTCCTCCCATAACCTGGTGTAAAAGTATCTCTGAATTCGGAAGTGCGAAGCGCTTGCCTTCGGCTCCGGCGCCGAGGAGAACGGCTCCCATTGACGCGGCTATGCCTACGCACATGGTGGCAACATCCGGCTTTACGTATTGCATGGTGTCATAAATCGCCATGCCGGCAGTTACCGAACCGCCCGGGGTATTCAGATAAAGTTTGATGTCTTTCTTGGAATCTTCGTGTTCCAAAAAAAGGAGCTGGGCAATGACGGAATTTGCCACGCCGTCGTTAATCGGACCGCCCAAGAAAATTATTCTTTCTTTGAGCAGGCGCGAATATATATCATAAGAGCGTTCTCCATACTGCGTTTTTTCAACGACGGTCGGGATAAGATATTGGTTTATGGATTCAAGTTTTCTCATTTTGTTATTTTATATGAAAGAAACGCGCAAGTAAAACTATTTTTTTATTAATCTGAGCCGTCAGCTGCGTCCATTTCTTCGGATTCGTCGGCGACATTGGCAATTCCGCCATCCTGAGATTCTTCCGGCCTGGCTTGCGAACGCACATCTATCTTCCAGCCCGTGAGCTTTGCCGCCAAGCGAACATTCTGTCCGCTTCTGCCTATGGCCAGACTTAATTGATCTTCGGGAACATACACTCTGGCTTCTCTCCTTTCCATCACTTCAACCGATGCAACCTTGGCAGGCGACAAAGCGTTGCCGATAAGCTTTGCCGGATCGTCGGACCATTCGGCTATATCTATCTTCTCATTGCCAAGTTCGTTGTTTACCGCCATAACGCGGGTGCCGCGCTGGCCTACGAGCGCGCCGACCGGATCGACTCCTTCGGAGTTGGAAGCAACCGCGATTTTTGTTCTGCTGCCCGGTTCCCTCGCAATGGCTTTTATTTCAACGGCGCCTTCGGCTACTTCCGGAACTTCGAGAGCAAAAAGCTGGCTGACGAATTTGGGGTGCGAGCGCGAAAGAATTATGCCAGGCAAGCGCGTGTCTTCCTGAACCGCAAGAACCAAAAAACGCAGCCGCTCCCCTACGCGGTAATGTTCGCCCGGGATTGATTCATTCGCGAACATAACTCCGGAAGCTCTGCCTAAATCTATATAAACGTGGCCGCGCTCAAAGCGCTGAACCAAACCGCTGACTATCTGACCTTCCTTATCGTGCCATTCCTTGAGTATCGATTCTCTTTCCGATTCGCGGAGCTTTTGGAAGATTGACTGCTTGGCGGCCTGTGCAGCGATTCTGCCGAAATCTTCTTTTTCTTCCAGGGGGAAAGAAATTTCTTCGTCCAGCTCGGCGTCTTTTTTTATTTTTTTGGCTTCTTCCAAAGTTATGTGCCGCTCCGAGTTGTATCTCGGCAATTTGGTTTCGTCCGGTATTTCTTCTTTTTCCTCTTCTCCCTCTTCGACGAAGCGCACCGTGCTTTCGTCAACAACGGTTTTTACCTGCCAGAATTTAAGGTCTCCGGTTTTTTGGTCGAGTTTTGCTTTGATGATTTCTCCGCGCTGTCCGTATTCTCTCTTGTAAGCGGCGGCAATCGCCGACTCGACGACCTCGAGAACTTTTTTCGGGTCGAGCGCTTTTTCTTCGGCGACCTGTTTTATGGCTTTTGATAAATCTTTCAGGTTTAACATTGTTTTATTTATTCATATTATTTACTATATCCTTCAAAAAAATCCACCATTGAGGGCGGATTTGTTAGTACCACTATAATATAGAAATTAGGTAAAAGTCAAGTATGGTTTATTAGAATATTTTAATTTAGTTTTGTCAATAGTGGTCAAATATTTTCGTAGTGTCTTATCTCGCAATTTTTGAAATGTGGGGTATCTGTGCCAGCCGGTATTTTTATGGCAACCAAGTCAATTTGCCATCCCCTATCCCCTTTGATCCAATCTGGATTTTCAGCAACGAATTCCTGGGAGGTCCGCTGCAGCTTACTAAGCTTTGAAGAAGTCAGATTGTCTTCCGGCAAAAGCTCTGCAACTGGATTTTCTTTGAGTGTCTTAACTTCCACAAAAACTAAAATATTGGTTTTTGACCTGGCTATAATATCTATTTCTCCCCATGGTTTCCGATAATTCCTCTTAAGTACCCGATAGCCTTTATCCATAAGATATTCACATGCCAAACTCTCGCCCAACTGGCCTATAGAAATATGGTCCATTTACCTAGATTTTAATACATCATTAACCGGCAAACAAAGGGTTTTATGTTTACAATGTTTAGCGCTAAACATTGTAAACATAAACTACCGCCGATCTATAGTCATTATTTGTAAAATTTGTTTAGCGCTAAACATTTAAAACAAAAACTGCATAATTTCATATGAATTTAAACAAAAATGCTTTGATTGTTTGTCGCTAAACATGATGAACATTTGTAAATAATGTTTAGCGCTAAACATTTAAAACACCTATTTTTAATAAAATGTAGGTTTTTCAAGCTTCATCAGTTTTCTGACTTTTATAAATGTTTGTCAAAATGTTTGTCAGAAGTGCACTTTATCAACAGACTCATCGGAAATTCCCTTTATATCGGCAATTTATGAACAGTTTATCGGCAATTCGATACCTTAATCGGCAAAACATATCTTGCCGATTCATATTGCCAATTAAAAACAAATTTCCAATTAATCAATGATAGAGGATATCTGATGCAGTTAAGTACATCGGCTTCACAGCCCCAGAGAGACGCTCCGGTCAACCGGCAGGTAAATTTATATCTGTATTGACAAAACGGTGTTAATATTGTGTAAATTATGCAGCTTAACTTACTGCCCGGCTCCTGATTATTTGTTCTCGGAAAATTGTTCTTGCCAGCGCATAATTTTTATACACAGGTTGACGCCACTTTTTGCTTTAAGTAACCTTAACGAATGACTAAAGAAAAATTATCCGCTTACGAAAAAAAATTGAGGGACGAGAAAGAAAGGCTGATGAATGAGATAAAAAAATACTCAGAAGCCGAAGACTTCGGCGCCGATGTGGACCACGGCGACGAGGAGGCCGATGAATCGGAATCTTACGCTAACAGAATGTCCATTGCTACCGCGCTGAAAGCCGAAGTCAACGAAATCGATATGGCTCTCAATAAGATTGCCATGGGCACGTACGGAACTTGCGGGAAATGCGGCAAAGAAATATCCGAGGAAGTTCTTAGTGTGGCTCCGGAATCAGAATTTTGTTCCGATTGTAAAAAACAGGAGAAATGAAAATGATATGGAAAAAAGCGTTGCCAAAGTTTATTCAGCAGAGCTTGAGGGTATAAACGCGAAACTTATCGAAGTGGAGGTCGACTTAAATGTCGGCCTCCATTCTTTTAACATAGTCGGCCTTGCCGACAAGGCGCTCAACGAAGCGCGTGAACGGGTGAACTCGGCCCTGAAGAATTCCGGGGTGAAACCGCCGAACCGCGAGAATAGAAAAATAACCGTGAATCTCGCTCCGGCCGATGTCAAAAAAACCGGCTCGCAATATGACCTCGCCATCGCTCTCGGATACCTTTTGTCGACAAAACAAATCGGCGAATTCGAAACAGGCGATAAAATTTTCATTGGCGAATTGAGCTTGAACGGACGGCTTCGCCCAGCTAACGGTTCACTCAATATCGCCGAGATGGGGAACAAAAGGGGATTTGAATATCTTTTCCTACCCAAAGAAAATTCTTCGGAAGCCGCTGCAATAAAAAACATAAAAGTTATCCCGGTGGAATCTCTTCAGGAAGTGATAGAAATTCTCGAAAAGAAAAAACCGGCTATACCTGAAACTTTTAACGGGTTGAATGATGACTTGGAATCGGAAGGAAATTATATTCCTGATTTTTCCGAGGTAAGAGGCCAGGAAAATGCCAAGCGCGCCATGATGATCGCGGCAAGCGGCGGACACAATCTTCTTATGTCGGGGCCGCCGGGCGTCGGAAAAAGCCTTCTCGCGCAAGCTATGGTTGGCATATTGCCCGACGTGCTTATCGAAGAAGCAATTGAAATAACGAAGATTTACAGCGCAGCCGGAGCTAACAAATCGGGCCTTATGAAACGCCGTCCCTTCCGCTCGCCGCACCAAACCGCTTCGGTTGCCGCGGTTGTCGGAGGAGGCTCTCAGCCGAAACCCGGAGAAATAAGCCTGGCTCATCTCGGAGTATTGTTCTTGGACGAACTTCCGGAATTCCAGAAAAACATACTCGAGTCGCTGCGCCAGCCTCTTGAAACCGGAAAAGTTCACATAGCCCGCGCCAAAGACACCCTGACTTTTCCGGCGCGCTTTACACTGGTTGCCGCCATGAATCCGTGCCCGTGCGGCTTTTACGGAGACGCGGAAAAAGAATGCCGTTGCTCCGCTTATGAAGTAATAAGGTATCAGAAAAAAATATCCGGGCCGCTTCTTGACCGCATAGATCTGCAGATAAAAGTTCCGCGCGTAAGAACGGGGGAATTGATAGAGAAAAAACATTACGAGCCCGTCAGCGGGAAAATAAAAGCCGAGGTGGAGTCGGCCAGGAAAATACAATCGGAAAGATTCAAGAATCTTAAAATAAGGACGAATGCGGAAATGAGTTCCAAGCAAGCCGAGGACTTCGCAGACTTGGATGCTTCCGCGGAAAAATTCATAACCACGCTTGATAAGGCGAGACTTTCTCCACGCGGATATTACCGTCTTTTAAAAACAGCTCGGACAATTGCCGATTTGGATAAAAATGAAAAAGTTTCTGCCGGCAATCTCGCAGAAGCTTTTAGCTACAGGTTAAGGGAAGAAGTTTAACTTTAGCGCGAAGCAAACGGATTCGCCGCGCCGATGATCTCAAAGTGAACATGGCATCCGGTGGCATTGCCGGTTTCTCCCATCATTCCTATTGAATCTCCTTTTTTAACGCGCTGCCCGACAGAAACAAGAACTTTTTGGAGATGAGCATATCTGGTCTTTGTGCCGTTCGGGTGCGAAATAAGAATGTAATTGCCGTAACCGCCGTTCCATGAACCGACAGATATCTCATTGACCATTCCGTCTACAGAAGCCGTGATGTCCGTTCCGCAGTCATTGGCTATATCAACGGCATTGTGCGGATGAAGTTTTCCCCAATTAAACCCCTTTGCCGGCATAGAAAAATATCCTTCAAGGCTTGGACCTTCTGCGCTTAAAGAACTGTCTGCCTGTTTATTGGCTGCCTGCCCCTTGGAACCCGCTTCCACGCCGGAAAACAAAGCGGTTTCCATAATGCCTTCTTCAATATTGCTGTTTGGGGCCAAAACCTCCCTTGAGCCGGAAAGTGAAGGCGTGGATTGCAGCATGGCGACGGCATCCTGAGAATAATCTGGTTCGGCCGCAGACGCCGTAGGGCCTCCCAATATGCCAATATGTCTTTGATATGAAGGGGTTTCTATGGCTACAAAGCTTGAAAAAGCGAGTATCAGGGGCAAAAAAAGCGCCATTCCCAATGGCTTTTTGGCCTTATTTAATTGTCTTATGATAGTATTAATGACTATTAAGGTAGCAGAAAGGGACAAATTAGGCGAGACATCTATGTGGAAAACAAGAAAATATTTTGCGACAGTTTTACCTGTTGCAACAATATTTTCGTTTTAGGCGATATTTGCGTAATGTTGTCTAAAACATATTGTGCGACAGAAAAATGAAATTCAACCTAAACCCGCAACAAAAACTTGCCGTCCAAGCAGATGACAAGCCTCTTTTAATAGTAGCCGGAGCTGGAACGGGAAAAACCAGTACCCTGACGGGGAGATTGGCCTACTTAATAGAGAAGGGAATACCGGCTGACAAAATTTTGGCGCTTACCTTCACCAACAAAGCTGCCAAGGAAATGTCCGAACGGGTATTTGGCGCGGATAAGAAGAAACAGCCCGGCGGGCCGTTCATCGGAACATTCCATTCGCTCGGAGCAAGAATATTGAGAGTCGAAGCCAAGTTTGCAGGGCGCGACCACAATTTCGCCATCTTCGACACTTCCGACTCGCTCCAGATAATCAGGAAAATACTTAAATCAGAAATGGCGAAGGACAAAGAAAAGGAATATTCGGGAGCGGGAGAAATTTACAACGCGATATCCCGTTTGAAAAACGGAGTTGTTTCGCGCGGAGAAATTTTGAATTCCAAAGAGGACGGCGAACTTATTGTTAAAATTTTTCATCGCTACGAAAAAGAACTGGAAAAAAATAACGCGTTCGATTTCGACGACCTCATAGAAAAGGTCGCCGAGATATTCAAAAAGCATCCCGAGGTCCTCAAAAAATATCAGAACCGTTTTCGCCACATATTGGTGGATGAGTACCAGGACCTGAACAATAAACAATACGAGCTTGTAAAATTTCTCGTCGGAGATTCTCCGAGGATTTCTGTCGTCGGCGACGACCAACAAATGATCTACAGCTTCCGCGGTTCCAACTTCCAGATATTCCTTGATTTTGAAAAGGATTGGCCGGACGCGAACGTGGTTCTTCTTGAAGAAAATTACCGTTCGGCGGCGAACATAATCAAAGCGGCCTCGACGCTCATTTCAAACAATGTAAACCAGAAACCGAAAACTTTGTGGACGAAAAAAGAAGACGGCGCTCCGGTGAGAATAACGGAAGCAGCCGACGAAGAAGACGAGGCATATTGGATTGCGGGAGAAATAGCCAAAATAAAAAATCAGGATAAAAAATCCGGCGTCGCAATCATTTATCGCACCAACGCACAGTCGCGCGCAATTGAACAGGAACTTATTGAAAAAGGAATTCCTTACAGGATTTACGGCGGACTGCGTTTTTACGAACGGAAAGAAATAAAAGACATCGTCGCGGCGCTGCGCTATGCGCAAAATCCCAAAGACGAAGTCAGCCGCGAGCGTCTTGAAAAAAATATAGCCAAGGGGCGCTTTTCAAGATTCCGCGAGACGCTCTACGGTGATGAGTCCTCCGCTTCTCCCACAGATTTGATACATTCCTTTCTTGATTCCACCGACTATCTTGATATAGTCGGCAGAAACTTCATGAACGCCGACGAACGCCGTGAAAACATAGCCGAATTGCTTCATTTCGCTTCTGAATTCAAGGATCTGCCCGCATTCCTCGAACAAATAGCCCTTCTCCAGCCGATGGATTCGACCGCGGAAAAATCCTCTTCGCAAAACATATTTGAAGAAAGTCCGATCAGCCTGATGACAATCCATCTTTCAAAAGGATTGGAATTCGATTATGTTTTCATTGCAGGATGCAACGAGGGGCTTCTGCCGCACAGCCGCTCGCTGTCATCTCAAAACGAAACCGAAGAAGAACGCCGGCTTATGTATGTCGCGATGACCAGGGCGAAGAAAGAACTTTTCATAAGTTTTTACGACGTACCTTCACGCTTCATCGGAGAGATACCGCAAGAGTTGGTTGAGTTTGAAAGCCTCGTTTCCGGCAACAATGATATTTCCGGACTGGACGACGAAGAACGGTACATCTCTCTCGACTGAAAAAATTATAAATAAAAAATGGCGAAGCTCGGACAACATTTTCTGACAGACAAACATGCGCTTGAAGAGATAGCTTCTCTTCTCGATCTTGAAAAAAATGATTTCGTCGTCGAAATCGGCCCCGGACACGGCGAGCTGACCGAAAAAATCGCCGTTTCCGGATGCGCCATAACGGCAATCGAAAGAGACGAGCTGCTCGCCGAAACGCTCCGTGAAAAATTTTTCGGAAACGAAAAAATAAAGATAATAACCGGCGATGCGCTTAAAATTCTTTCCGATGAAAAGATATGGAATTCCGAAAGCGCCGGATATAAAATCGCCGGGAATATTCCTTATTACATAACGGGAAAGCTTTTGCGGACAATAGGGGAACTTGATGAAAAACCGTCTGTAACCGTTTTAACCATACAAAAAGAAGTTGCGGAACGCCTTTCCGCCAAACCGCCAAAAATGAACCGCTTGGCCGCAAGCGTTCAGTTCTGGGCGGAACCTGAAATTGCAATCGTGTTGCCGAAAAGCGTTTTTCATCCGGCGCCCGAAGTTGATTCCGCGACAATCGTTTTGAAGCCCACGCCGGAGAGAAAAATAAAACCGGACGCGTACTACGAAATTGTCCGCGCGCTTTTCAGCCAGCCGAGAAAAACAATTTTGAATAATATTTCCGGCGCATTGAAAATCCCGAAAGGGGAAATAGAAATTATCCTGAAAAAATCAGGAATTGACGCAACTTTGCGCCCACAAAATTTGTCGATTGATAATATTTTTGAATTGGCATCTGTTTTTGCGTCCGTTAAATGAGATCCGGCGCGTCCGGCTGCCTTTTTTGGTTTGAGGAAGGCCGGCATACGTACGCATGTAATCGCCACAGGAGAACGATTGCACTTTCCCGAATCAATTTTTACCGTGCCGGATAAAAGTGGGGATAAAAATCTTAGAACTTGAACCTGCAATAGCCTATAATTTATGAGGAATGAACCCACAGGACCTAAAAAGACTGATTGCGGGTTTTTTGGCGTTTTCGGTTATCACAAGCGCCGTCACTTTAATTTCTCTTAACTTCATCGGGACGACCAATACGCAACAGGAAGCTCTCAATGTTGAAGGGGAGAATCCGCTTTCAAGTATCAGCAAGAATGCCTTCGTCGAAAAGCTGCCGTCCAACGGACAGCAGCCGGACGGCTCCGGCGCGGTCATATCTGCATACGCAGGTAACGGCTTTGATTCATCTAACTTAACTAAAAATCTTGCGGGTGTTTTTGCAGACCAGATGGTTTCTAAAAACCCGGATGGCCCGCAGCTGGACCAGGACGGCAATCCGACAGTTCTTAATATCCCGGGAGAAGACAAGACGGCCGAAATGATAAAGCAAGCTCTTTCAAAGAGCGGCATTACATTCGACGACAAGGTGTCCGTCCCTGATTACAAAATTGTAAAATCTTTCGGTCCGGAAGATGTTTCCATTTATTTGCAACAAGTTAACGGGATTCTCAGCCAAGTTTCTTCAAGCACTAAATCGTCGTTGTTAGCCAATGTTCAAAATCCGACGATTGACGATTTGACCCTTCCGGCTTTGGCCATCGATGCCGCACTGACAAAACTTTCGTCGCTGTCCGTTCCCCAGCCTTTCACCCAATTCCATAAAACTCTTTTGGGCCTGTTTGCCAACCAAAAAAACGTTTTCAACGCGGTAACCGACTACCAGAACGACCCGATGAAAACTATGCTTGCCGTACAGAATGAGAATGAAATAATAATCCGAGACGTATCACGGGTTAAGGATGCAATATCTAAAGTAGATAAGAACGCTCTTTCGCTGAATAACAGTCCTGAATGGGAAAAATTATACTCGGAAATTTTTGGTGTTAAAAAAGCTTATGCGCAACTTGCCGTTTTTGACCCGGCTGTTTTCGGTGAAGCTATAGCTACCGTAGGCACGCTCATAAGCAACAACCTCGCGCGCATTACCGAGTGGGCTTACACAACCGCTCTCCGCGTTGCCGTAAATGTTTTGATAAACGAATTTCAAAACCAGGTGGTCAATTGGATAGCAGGCAACGGCAATCCGAAATTCATCACAAACTGGAACGGCTTTTTGAGCGATGTGGCCAATAAAGCCGCAGGCGAAGCGATTTATAGTTTAGTGCCGCAGGCTTGCAGCGGGTTCGGGCCGTTGCTGAGAGTGGCTCTTTTGCCCGTTCCGTACGCGAACACCAATGCCCGCTGTACGCTGAATCAGGTTGTTAACAATACCAACGCCTTCTTTAACAGGTTCAAATATGGAACCTGGTATCAGACCTGGACCGCGTACGGAGCGGCGATGCAGCCCAGCAACAATTTCTTCGGACAGCTGATTGAAGACCGCGACATTCAGATGGCCAAATCAATGAATGCCCAGCAGGCGGCTAACAGCCAAGCCGTTGCCAGCAAAGGGTTCTTGTCCGTTACAAAATGCGTGCACTATGACGAATCTTCAGGAACCCCTGTTTGCGACCAGGAAGTCGATACCACTCCAGGCGCTGTTGTCGGAGAAACTCTCACCACATCGCTTGGTTGGAAAGGAAATCAGATAGTAGGCGCCCAGCGTTTCGAAGATTTGGTTGGCGCCATAGTGAATGCTTCTATAAACCGGGTTATTAAAGAGGGATTAAGCTCATTGACGCAAGCCATGAACCCATCCGTTCCATCATCCGCCGGAGCCACGCCTTCCAGCATAACCAACCCGGCAAGTTTCAATTCAACCGTAAACAACATCAATAATCTCATAGCTCCCTTGGATCAACTTGGGGTATTCACTCAAAACAACTCTATTATAAATGCCGACACGCAATGGCTGGCTCTGGAAGGCCAGACAGTTTCAGCGCAGGCGGCGTCATCTACCGTCATCGGCTTGCTCAAACAGATTGTCAGTTCCTGTTCCATAGCGGGTGGAAGCCAAACCGCATCGCAAAGAATAAACGACTTGAATTCAATAGCGTCAAGCACGATATCCGAATTGAACACGGCGAATAATCTTAAGACTGTCAGGGCGGCTGCACCAACTGCTACGTCAACGCAGGATATTCAGAACATCATCAGCCAACTCCAGACTGTCAATATAAACCAGCTGACGGCTGCGGCAACGGCAGCTCAGACGCGCCTGGATTCTCTTCAATACTTCAGTTCTCTCGTTCAAGCCAGTCTGGCCAACGGAGATTGCGGCGTAAATCTATACACGGCTACCCCAACGCCGCCGCCGCTAATAATATCGGGATGATAAAATCGTTTCAAATTATTTATGTTTAGTATTTTCAAAAAAATTTCAGAAAATCGGCTTAACCGTACTCCGGGAAGAAATATCCTCGGTATCCTCGGGAAAAGCGCCACGCTGGTTTTAGGCGCTATTGTTTTAATATCGCTTGTGCCGGCCCAAGTCCGCGCCGCCACCGCCGACAACGGCAACATAGTTACGAACTTCATCGGCGGGCTGGTATCTGCGGCCGTCGGATGGCCTATATTCATCATCAGCTACATAATTGCCTCTATTTTCGGCCTGGCCATTTCCATCATTTCTTACTTTATAAGCATAATTCTCCAGCTGAATATGAATATAATAAGTTCCAATATTGTCGGCTCCGGGTTTACCGTAACGCTCGCTCTGGCGAACCTGGGATTCGTTCTTTCCATAATCATAATCGCCATCGCAACGATTTTAAGGTACGAAACTTATGCGCTCAAGCAAACTCTTTGGAAACTGGTGGCGGCGGCGATTCTCGTTAATTTCAGCCTTGTCATCTGTGGAGCAATTCTTAATTTTTCGAACCAGCTGTCTCTTTATTTCTTAAACAGCATAAATCCGGGCGGCAGCGGCAGCTCTTATGATAATTTTGCCAGCGCTCTTGCGGGAAGTTTCGGACCGCAAAAGATATTTTTGGGAGGGGCGGGTGATCCTTCGTTCTCGAACGCGGCGGGCGGCAACACGGGAGCCGCGAACTTAATGGAAAATTCCGGGCAAAGATTCGGCTCGGTCCTTGTTCAGATACTCAATCTGATTTTCCCGACGCTGTTTCTGATAGTGGCCGTAATAGCTCTTGCGGGATTCTTCATAATGCTTTTGATCAGGTACATTTATTTGGGAATTCTTTTGATAATAATGCCCATGGCGTGGCTTCTCTGGATCTTTCCGGCAACATCGAGCCAATGGCAAAAATGGTGGAGTAAATTCATACAATGGACCATGTTTGCCCCGATCGTGTTGTTCTTCATCTGGCTTGCGCTCCTGACAATGGGCGGCAATGACCCAAATAACATCCAAGGCATTGCTTTCCAATCTCCCAGCCAAAACCCCATTGTGGCGAGCATCTCCACGTTTACGGGGAATGTTCTCTCTACGGTACTCGGTTCGCTGCTGAATATGACTCTGATGATAGCGATGCTGTTCGCCGGATTATTCATGGCAAGTTCCATGGGCATAACATTCGCTTCAACTACCATTAAAGGAGCGTCTGCGGTGACTACCGGATTCGGCAGGGCGGTAGGCAGAAGAGGTATACAGATGGGCGGAGCGACTCTTGATAGATTGAAAGTAAGAGAAGGCGCGCAGAAACTGCAACAGGTAAAATTGGGGGCCGGGAGTACCAGTAAATTGGTCAGGGGCGCAGGAGCGGTGGCAAGCTACGGAGCCGGCTGGCTTGGTCGCGGCCTTGAATCAACGGCTGTTGCAACCAGAGAAGATCTTGTTAAGGACGCGCAGGGACGCCTTTCGAATATGACCAACGACCAGCTCGCAAACGGCGTAAGGTCCACATTCACCGCGCCGGAAAAAGTCGCCGCACTCGACATGTTAAGACAGCGGGGTACCTTGGACAAGCTCGGCGGAGACCTAAACAGATATATGGACGAGAGCATGTTCACGAAATACAGACAGGAACACACTATGTATAAAGACCTCGATAAGGCCTGGCTATCCAACAAGGCAATGAGGGATGCGGCCGAAAAGGGAGGTTTGTCTGAAGAGTTGCTTGAGGAGGCCGGCAAGTATGTAGTCGACCTGAAGGCAGCGGATATATCCAAAGGCAAAAACTGGGATGATGTTTTCAAGGAAGGAGAATACGGCGGCCTGACAGCAGATCAGAAGAGAAACCTCGCCGTAGCGCAAATAAGAGCCATGGCGGAAAAGAACCAGGCGCTTCTTTCGCCGATAATAAGCCAGCTGAGAGGAAAAAATCTGAAGAACTTTGACAGTCTGTTTAAGCAGGCCGTGGCTGGTATGGAAGCAGGGAAGAAAAAAGACCTTGAGACAAAGTTCGGGAGTTTGATTTATTACAATATGTTCGGGCATCATCAGCCCGGAGAACAAGTTCAGACCCAAGCTCCGGCAGCACAACAAAACCAGCCTCCTGCGGGTGGCGGAGCGCATTAATAATTAATAATGGCTATTCAAATTACGGAACAACAATTATTCAACCGCTGGGATTCTTTGCCAAGCGAACTCAGGGAGATTATCGTCTCGGAAACAAGCTCGAACATTGTTTGGAAAGCCGCTGAAAACGAGCACCTGACGGAAGAAAAAATCGTGGTTGTTTCAAAACTTGTCGGTTATGTCATTATGGGATTCATACATCCCGAAGATTTGGCCGGAGAAATAAAAAATTCTCTCGGAATAGATGCTCGCATTGCGGAGACAATCGCCAGCTCTATCAATGTGAAAATTTTCCAGACTATCCGCGAAGAACTCGAACAAGTTTACGCTCCGGCGACATCCGAAGAAAACGGATTGGCAGGGATGCCGCGTCCGGTTGGACTCGAAGAAATAATGAATACGCCGCCGCTCGCTCCCGTTCCCTCTCCGGCGCCTGCACCGCAAACACCGGAACCGAAAAAGAGCGCTATCCTCGCACCCGCTCCTGCCGTCGCGGCGCCTATTCCCGCTGCCGTTCCTTCAACTCCGATGCCCGCAGTTGCCTCCGCTGCGTTTTCCGCTCCGGCACCCGTTTCCAAATTTTCAAGCAGGCAGCTTCCCGTAAACATGTTTTCGGTCATTCCCGCGGTGAAACAGCCACAAGAAGCGACAGGCATTGAAAGCCGTCCTTCTCCGGCGCCCGAAAAACCGCTTTCGTCCGCCATGTCGCAGACGGAACAGCCGGCTTCATCGCCTGTTCCTTTTATGCTCCACCAGGAATCGGAACTGCAGCCTATAACATCCAACAGATCGGCTTTTAAGGTAGGATTGTCGGAAGAGCAATTCGGTAAAATGGAACAGAAATGGACGGCCCCTCCAAGGGCGGCTCAAATTGAAACGAGCACAATGGGAGATTCCGCCCAGAACCCGCCGGGGCAAAGCGCGCGCGTTGTTCATTATGGCGAAATGAGAACTCCGATTCCGCCAATGCAACAAAACAGGGCGCAATCTTCGGAAGAATCGGAAAACCCTTTTGAAGTACTCAGAAAAAACAGCAATAATTCAAGATAAATGCATTTTCAAGTCCCTCAATTCGTAGACGTAGAAGATAAAATAGTCGGACCCTTTTCGCTGAAACAGTTCCTGTACATAGGTGCGGCTGTCGGCATAAGCATGCTGCTTTTTTTCATAGTCAAATTGTGGCTGTGGTTTATATTGTCAATTTTTATAATATCAGGAGGCGTGACGCTGGCGATGGTAAAAATAAACGGCCAGCCGGTGATAAAAATTATTATGTCGGCGGCGGGGTTTTACTGGCGTCCTCAAACATATGTCTGGCAACAGAAAAAAGAAAAGTCGGCTCAGGGCGCTGCGGGAGGAAAAGCCGAACAGGGCTTGTCGCTTGAAAACATAGTTGCCGGACTTTCATTAAGAAAGTCATGGCAAAATCTGCAAACTGGAACAAAAGTCCTCGCCAGCGAAGGGAGATGGCACGTAAGCAGGCCTCGAGAACGATATGAGGTAATACAAAAAATCACCGGGGAAAGAAAAGCGGTAAAAAGAGTTGATTACAGATAGCCGGTTCCGCCATCAATTGGCAATTGCCAATTGAAAATTTTATAATCAGTAGCAAGGAGTAAAGCGGAGTCTCGTTTTCGCTTTATCCGTGCCCTGCCGGCAGACAGAGACCTGATTAATAAAGCGAAGCTTTATATAATTTCAACAACTATGGCTAAAAATTTCGGCAACACACAAGATCTGGTTGAAGTGGAATCGATACAGAACGATACTCTTCTCCTTAAAAACGGCAGTCTTCGCCAGATAATAATGGTCGGCGGCATAAACTTTTCGCTTAAATCCGAAGAGGAACAGAATACGATAACGTTTTCTTATCAGAATTTTTTGAACAGTCTGGATTTCCCCATACAAACGATTATCCACTCCAGAAAAATAAACATAGAAGACTATATCTCGCTCCTTGATAAAAAAACACAGGAAGAAAAATCAGAGCTTCTCCGCAGCCAGATAGGAGAATACGCAGAATTCATAAAATCTTTCGTAAGGGATAATCCTATTATGGCGAAAACTTTTCTTGTTGTGGTTCCTTTTTTCCCGATACAGATTCCCAACAAACAGTCAGTAGGCAGAATTTTTCCTTTTTTTGGCAAGAAGGACGCGGGTGAAGAAAAAATCGCCAGTGAAGACAGGGAAGAAAGTTTCCAAAAAAATCTGCAGCAGCTTCAGCAGCGCACTAACCAGGTTATAGAAGGCCTCCAGGCGATAGAACTGGAAGTGAAGATACTGAACGATCAGGAGCTTGTGGAGCTTTTTTACAATTTTTACAATCCGAGCACGGTTGAAAAAGGAAGCATTCCGTCGGAAGACCAGAAAAAACAAAATAAATAAAACATGGAAGAAGAAACTCCGGATCTGAAAAATATAATAGCGCCCGCGGGAGTTGAGGTTGAATCGAACTACATAAAGCTCGGCGACAAACTGGTTAAAGTATTTTTTGCCTTTTCCTACCCGCGTTATCTGTCGAGCGGATGGTTCGACCAGATGATAAACCTGCCGAATCTTTTCGACATATCCATTTTCATGTCTCCCGTCGATACGGGATTGGCGCTTAAGAACCTCCGCAAAAAAGCAGCTCAGATAGAATCCCAGATAAGCGAAAACCAAGAAGGCGGGATGGTCCGGGATCCCATGCTTGAAACGGCTCTGCGGGACGTGGAAACATTGCGCGATTCTCTGCAGCAGGCGCAGGAAAAAATGTTCAATGTCGGATTTTACATAGCGATATACGCCGACACGGATGAAGAATTGGCGCGCATAGAAAGCCAGGTTGTTTCCATGATGGAAGCAAAGCTTGTTTACATAAAACCGGCTCTTTTCCAGCAGCTTGAAGGATTGCTTTCCGTAATGCCGCTCGGAGACGACAGGCTTTCCATAAATCAGCCCATGGACTCCGGCCCGATTTCGTCATTTTTCCCGTTTGTTTCCGAAGATCTGACTTCCGACGAAGGAGTTCTTTACGGAATAAACCGCCATAACAACAGTCTTGTCATCTTCGACAGATTCTCAATGGAGAACGCGAACCAGGTGGTATTCGCAAAGGCCGGCGCGGGAAAAAGTTATGCCACGAAACTCGAGATAATACGCTCTTTGATGATGGGATTGGATGTGATAGTCATTGACCCGGAAAACGAATATCAAAAACTTGCGGAAAATTTCGGCGGCAGCTTTTTCAATATTTCTCTTTCGTCTCATGAACATATAAATCCGTTCGACATTCCGACCATCCCCGAAAACGAGTCTCCGGCGGATGTTCTCCGTTCCCATATCGTTAACCTCGCCGGATTGGTCAAGCTCATGCTGGGAAAGCTGACTCCGGAAGAAGATTCGATACTCGACCGCGCCATAACCGAAACTTACGCCTCGCGGGAAATAACTCCCGAAGAGGATTTTTCACACGCTCAGCCGCCGCTTTTGCAGGACCTTGAAACAGTTCTTAGAAGTCTCGAAGGCGGGAACGGAATGGCGGAACGGCTCTACAAGTTCACGAAAGGAAGCTTTGCGGGATTTTTGAACCAACAAACGAATGTCGACATGGATAACCGGCTGATAGTTTTCTCGATACGCGACTTGGAGGACGAGCTTCGTCCGATAGCAATGTACGTCATACTTAATTTTATCTGGAACCTCGTCCGGGCAAAACTGAAGAAAAGAATCATGATAGTCGACGAAGCCTGGTGGATGATGAAATACGAAGAAAGCGCTTCTTTCCTTTTCGGGCTGGCAAAACGGTGCCGTAAATATTACCTGGGACTGACTACCGTCACGCAGGATGTGGAAGATTTCCTTCGTTCGCCGTATGGGCGTCCGATCATAACCAACTCCTCGATACAGCTGCTCCTGCGGCAGGCGCCGGCAACCATCGATATAGTCGTCAAAGCTTTCGGTCTAACCGAGGCCGAAAGGAATTACTTGCTTTCGGCGGAAGTCGGCACTGGCCTCTTTTTTGCCGGACGCCGCCATATAGCCATACAGATAATCGCTTCTTACTTCGAGGATCAGATAATAACAACCAATCCCAAACAACTTCTTGAGGACAAATAGTGATATAATAAAGTCAGTCCGTTTAAAATGAATGAGAAAGACAAATTGGGATTTTTGGAAATCTCCTCGATAACCGCAATTATAGCGGCATTTATCGGCGACGTTGCTTTCCTTTTCGTTATAGGAGCAATTATCCCCATACTGGGATTAGGCGTCCTGTTTTTCGTTCTTCTCGCGCATTATTTGGCAGGCTTGATGGTTGGCGCGTTCATTTTTTCAAAACTTAAAGGATTAATTCCGAAATTAGTACTCGCTGCCGGAATAATTCTGCCATTGCCGACACTTCTGCTTTCGACATTTCTTTCAATAATCCTGCAGAGCGAAATAGTGCAAACGGTCGTCATCGCGGCCGTAGGAGCGGTAACCGGCGGGGCAGGCGCAGTTGCAGCCAGAGGAGCCGTAGCCGCGGGAGAGGTTGAAGGGGCCGCTGCAGGCGTCGAAGGAGCCGGGGCAGTCAGAACCGTTGCGGGAATCGAGAAAAGCGCCGGAAGAGCCGGCCTTGCCGAAGAAGAAACGGCTGAGGGCGAAATTTCCGGGAAGCCCGAAACTGAACGGGGGAGAAGAGAAATTTCTCCCGAGGAACTGGGCGAAGAACCGGAACCAATGGAAAGACTTCAGAGAAAATTACTGGAAGAAACGCTTACTGGCGGAACCAATGAAGAAAATGAAGAAGAAGGCGTTTATATCGATGGCGACGAAATTGATTTGAGAAACGCGCAATAAATACGGAAAATAAATTACTGATGATAAAAAAATTATTTGTGCTTTTTATAATAGCGTTAGTCGGTCTTCCTGCGGCTTCTTTTGCGCAAACAACGCCGGCTGCCGCCCCGCAGATTCTGCTGACTTGGAAATCCAGTTCTTACGCTCCCGCCGATTTTGGCGGCAAAATAATGCCGACATCAAATTCGCTGATAACGGCATCGGCCGAACTTATAGACAACGGGAAAATAGCCGATGTTTCAAAGCAAAATGTTTACTGGTACCAGGACAATAATTTTATTGACGGAGGAATCGGAAAGCAGCGGATTTCTTTCAGCGCGCCGGGCGTTTTCGGCGGATCAATAAGTCTAAGAGTTGAATTTCCAAACTATTCGAAAGGCGGCCAGCTGAAAACCGTGGATGTGCGAATCGTTAAACCGGAAGCTGTCATAGAATCTTCATTGCCATCGGGTAAGTTTTCTTCCTCGCCTTTAAAGCTGACGGCAATACCGTATTTTTTCAACACAGACAGCCCGGCACACCTGAATTTCGCCTGGAACATAAACGGCCAATCGCCGACAGGAGCGGAAAATCCGCAGATTTTAAATGTTAAATTCGGCCAGGACATGCAGACGCAATCCACTATGGCAATTTCTCTTTCCGTGCAAAACACGGATAAAAGATACGAGTTCGAGACTGCGTCGACAAATGCGATTTTGACTTATTCGCCATGAAATCATTATTGACGTTGTTTTTATTTTTTTCGGCGGCACCCGCTTTCGCTCTCGACTTCACTCCTCCCGACATAACCACCATGCAGGGCACTGGAGATGCGGGACAGAATCTGGCAGGATGGGTGCAGTCTTTCTACATGTTCTCCATGGTTGGAGGAGTGTTTCTGGCCGTAGGGGTCATAGTATGGGCGGGATTGAGATATACGCTTGCCGCAGGCAATCCTTCCACCCAGTCAGATGCGAGAGACCAGATACTTCAGGCTTTATTGGGATTGGTTCTCCTATTCGGAGCTTATCTTATCCTTTTCACCATTAACCCAGACCTTACCAAGCTTACGCCGCCTACGCTGCAGAGCGTGAGCGTGCAGGCGCCGACAGGGGCGGCGGGGGGAGCGGATGTTGTATTGCCGGCCGATGTGCAGGCAGAAATAAATCCGAATGTTAATGTTGTATTCACGAGAACGATTTCCGGGGCGAATCAGCTGCCCGCCTTAAGAAATGATTGTTCTCAGCTGACCGCGGGGAAAGGGACGGTTGCGCAAAAAACGGTTCCGAACAGCTCGAGTATTGTTTACGTATGCGAAACGCAGAAATAATTTCAAAATTATATTAAAATCAAATATATGAAAAATATTTTATCGGCGCTTATGACGATTTCCGCGATAGCGATACTTGTTGTCGCCGGATATTATTTCAGAAGCAGGCAATCGGCTCCGGTTTCTCAGCCAGATCAATCCGGCAGCCTGCCGCTCTCGGGCAGCCCGGCCCAAACTGCGGCGCCACAAACGTCCTTGCCCGACCAAAGCCAGCAAACAACGCAAACAAATGTTCAGAAACTGAATCTTGTTTCCCAAAGCCAGGCCGTCGATTTTTTTGTGGACAAAGGCAGCAATGTTTTTATAGTTCAGACGGATGGCAAAATAGTCCGGGTTTCAGGAGGCAAAGCCGAGGTCATCAGCAGCGGTCCGCTTGCAAATATAATCAATGCTTCTTTCTCTTTTGACGGCAAAAGAATAATGGCAATGATAGGCGGAGATCCGGCCGGCAATAAATTGGAAATTTTTAACACGGAAGACAAAACTTGGCGCGTTTATCCCAATATAGTCCAGAGTGCCGCATGGTCGCCAAACAGCCATAAAATCGCTTTCCTTTCGCCGGGAGACTCGGGTGCGCTGTATCTACTTGATACCGACACCCCGAATGTGAAGCCGGTTATGGTGGTAAAAATACTCCAGGAAGACATGGATCTTAATTGGATTTCTCCGACAAGGATTTTCTTGAGCGACCCGCCGAGCGCCGGCTGGAATTCTTCTCTTTGGTCGTTCGATATGTCCAAAAAATCATTATCGCCTGTCATATTGGACCGCCTCGGCCTGGAAACAACATGGAGTTCGTCTACTCTTGGAACGGGCATTGCCATGTTTTCAAATTCAAACGGACAGGGCGGCCAGCTGCAATTGGTCGACCAAAACGGCAAACAAATCCAGGATTTCACTTTCCTGACATTGCCTTCCAAGTGTACTTTTTACGATAAGCCGGTTCAGACTTCCGGCCCGTCAATGTCGCCAGCCACCACAACGCAATCAAAAGTGCCTTTGGCGCCAAAAACAAGCCTTACTATGGTTTGCGGGGTTCCAAGAGATATCCAGCTTCTGGCAAGCAGTCCTCTGCCTGACGCTTATCAGAAAAAAGCCTTGTTTACATCGGACAACTTTTTTGAAATAGATATTTCCGCCGGAAGCGTTAAGAACATATTCAACGACAACTCGAAAAATGTGGATTCCTCCGCCATAAAAATATTCAATCAAACGCTTTTTTTCATAAACCGGTTTGACCAGAAAATTTATTCTCTCTCGTTGCCGAAGTAAAACATCTTCGGCAACCCATCGGGCATCTGAATAAAAAACGCCGGCGTTGCCGGCTTGCGTCGTTGCGGAATTTCGCGTTATTACTCTTTTACCTCTTCTATTGAGACGGAAACCGGGGCTTTGACGGAAACGCTTCCGTCTATGGGCCTTATAACAACATAGCGAGAGCGTCCGGCTCCGACGCTCTCGGTGGCAACATCCGGCCGGCTTGCCAGCTCGACATGTATTATTCTGCGTTCATAGGAATTCATTGCGGGTAATGAAATTTCTTCTTTTGTGGCAACCGCTTTTCTGGCAGCGGCGCGGGCGAGATCTATGATTATGGTTTCTCTTTCGCGTCTGTAATTATTAACATCGAAAAACGCGGATGGCTGATTTTCTTTTTTTGTAATCAGCTGGGTGAGATGATTTATGGAATCAAGTATCGTCGGCAGGTTTTCTTTTACAAGAACCGGATTATCGTGGATGAAAATTTTTCCGTGGCGATGCTCTTCATCGATTTCGATGGTGTAATCGTCGAAACCCATCAACTCAATTATCTTTTTTACGAATGTCTCCAGGTTCTTCATTTGATTTTAGTTGTCTGTTTATTATTCTTTGCTGAAAGATAGAAAAGACCGTTGTCACTATCCAATAAAGGCTTATGGCCGCGGGCATTCTGACAAAGATCATGAGCGTCAGAAGCGGAGCGAGATAAACCATATTGCGTCCGACCGCTTCAGCCGGGCTTGGCGTTCTTCCCTTTTCTATTTTCGGCAGCATCATTTTGCCCTGCAAAAACTGCGCGATTGCCGCCAAACTAACCATTAGAATACTACTCTGTTCCAGATTTATCAAGCCTAAAAACGACGTATTGAACGTTTTTGGAGCCGGAATAAAAGAATAGAGATTCGTCAGAACTTCCGGCGTAAGCTTGTTGAAAAAAATCTGATACAAAGCTATCAGGACGGGCAGCTGTACGAATAAAAGAATTATCCCGGAAAAAGGATTTATGTCGTGTTCCTGGTAAATTTCCATCGTTGCCTTGAGTTGTTTTTCTTTGTCGTCCTTGTGCAGCTCTTTTATTTTTTCAAGCTTGGGCTGTATTTTTTGCATTACAAGCTGATGCTTGGTGCTTTTGTGGAATATCGGATACAAAATCAGCCTTATGAATATTGTGCAAAAAATTATGGCAAGCCCGAAATCGTAAAAAGAAATTGTTTCGTATAAAAATACGAGGAGATTTAATATCGGCTGATAAATTATGGCGTGATACAAGCTTGTTATCATTTTTTTATTTTAGCTTTTTAAAAATTTCGGCCAGTTCTTTTTTTGCTTCTTCCTTTGTAATTTTGTTCAGTTCCGGCTTTGCGATAATTACAAAGTCGCTCGAAAAGTTTTTTTGCGACGCCGCGCTGTTCAAAATGAATCTTTTCCAGGAATGCCGCCCGACGGAATATTTGTCCACGCTTGTCCCGACAACTGCTCCGAACCTATTATATCCGAAAGTGTTCGGAAAAATTTTTATCTGAAAGTGTTCGGAAAAAAGCCGGTTTGCCGGCTTTTTGGAGAACATGATGTTTGGTATCCGGAGTTTTTTGGATATCATAACGCCAGCCGGCGCCTGCTTTTCTGGCGGCGACGGGTTAAAACGTTTTTTCCCCCGGGAGAACTCATCCTTTTCAGAAAGCCATGGGTTCTTCTGCGCTTTTTCTTTTTGGGATTATATGTTTGTGACATTTTTTAGAGTTTATCATAAATCCGGCTTTAATCAATCCCCGCGCCATAGATTCCTTAAAATTGTTTTCAACAGATAATCCACATTTTCGTTGTTGTACTTTGCGTCGGATTTGGAATAAAAATGAGATGAGGTTTGAAAGCTTAAACAACGTCTTGATATATTTCTGCTTTAGGCATTTAATTACATTCACTCGCTGGTAAATTATTCAGCCTACAATTAAATTATGGAAAAAAATCTTGAAAAGCTGTGGCAATCTGTTCTTGGGGAGATGGAGGTCCAGATTTCGAGAGCTAATTTCGCGACTTGGCTTAAAAACAGCAGCCTGGCGGAAGAAAAAGAGGGTACGCTGTTCGTGATTTTGCCCAACAACTTCGCCAAAGAGTGGGTTGAGAACAAGTATCAGAAAAATCTGCTTGGAATAGCAAGAAATTTCGACGATTCCATTAAAAAGCTTGAATTTGTCGTTTCTGGCCAGAAAACAGAGATTTTCGCAAAAAAATCTTCCACTGAAGCCGTGCGGTTTGAGAACAAAATAAATCTGGAATTCCGCGTGGACCCAGAAAGCAATCTGAATCCCCGCTATACCCTCAATTCTTTCGTCGTCGGTTCGTCCAATGAACTCGCTTTCAGCGCCGCCAACGCCATCATAAACAGCGTCGGCAACAAGTATAATCCGTTCTTCATTTACGGAGGCGTCGGCCTCGGGAAAACCCACTTGCTTCAATCAATAGGGAACGAGATAAGAACCAAATATGGGGGCAAAATAAGACCAAAATATGTTTCCTCCGAGAAATTCACCAGTGATGTCGTTTGGGCGATACGAAACAAAAGAATGGAGGATATCAAAAGGAAATATCGCGATGTCGACGTGCTGATAATAGACGACATACAATTCATCGGCGGCAAGGAAAAAACGGAGGAAGAGTTTTTTCACACATTCAACGCTTTATACGAAAACAACAAGCAAATAATAATATCTTCCGACCGGCCGCCTCAGTCAATTCCAACCCTTGAAGAAAGGCTGCGCTCAAGATTTGAGGGCGGGTTGATTACCGACATAGTCTATCCGGAATACGAAATGAGGGTGGCCATAATAAAAAGCAAATTGCAGGAAAACAACAGGCAGTTAAGCGATGGAATCATAGATTTGATAGCCAATAAAGTCAGAAAAAACATAAGGGAATTGGAGGGCGTTATAAATAAAATAATATTCTATCAGGATATGAAAAACGCTCCGGTAAGCGAAAAAATGGTTGAGGAAATAATTGAAAAGGCTGTCCAGACATTTACAAAGAGGGTAAGTGACACTCAAATAATAAAATCAGTAGCTGAGTTTTACAGCGTTTCCCTGGCCGATCTTTCCGGTAAAGTCAGGAAGAAAGAGATCGTCGAACCGAGGCAGGTTGCCATGTATCTTCTTCGGGATATCCTGGATATGTCCTACCCGTATATTGGTGAAAAACTGGGGAAGGATCATACCACTGCGATACATGCCGTCAGAAAGATAAACAATGAAATAAACAAAAATTCGTCATTATTCCAAAAGATCATAACAATCAAAGAGTTGATTCATAAGGCTAGTTGAACAGGTTATTAACACCGAAAATGACTGGTAAATAAGGGATAAACAGGGATTTGTTAATAAAAGAGAGCCCTATAACAACAGTAACAATAATTTATATATAACTATTATTATTAATACATGAAAGTCATCGTAATAAAAAATAATTTAAAGGAAGGACTATCGGCCGTTGGAAGAATAGCCGGAGAAAACCTTCAGCTTCCTATTCTAAAAAATATTCTTCTTGAGGCCATGGATAATAAAATAGTTCTGACTGCCACGAATCTCGAAATAGCGATTAAATTCATTGTCTCCGGAAAAATAATAGAAAATGGTTCATTGGCGGTTCCAATGGCAATTTTTTCGAATATTATTTCCAATATCCCGAACGAAAGGCTGAACATAGAAAATAAAAAAGAGGTTCTCGAGATACAAACCGACAATTACCGGGCTACCGTAAATTCTTCTCTCGCCGACGAATTCCCGCTTATTCCAAAAGTAAAAAACGAGAACAATTATCTTGAAATAGAATCAGGCATTCTGAAAAACGCGCTTAGCCAGGTAGTGATAGCCTCTCAGTTTTCAGAACTGCGCCCGGAACTAAACAGCGTCTTCGTGGAATATTCTATCGACAGCCTTAAATTCGTTGCGACGGACAGTTTCAGGCTCGCTGAAAAAATAATTACCGAAAATCAAATAAGCGCGACCTCGGAAGAATCTTTCAGTTTTCTTTTGCCTATCCAAAGCGCTCATGAACTGCTGAGAATTTTGGGGAACGAAGAAAAAGTAAAAATATACCGCGACGAAAACCAGGTTTTATTCAAGACGGAACAGTGGGAACTTTTTTCCAGGCTGATGGAAGGATCCTTTCCTGATTATAAAGCGGTAATCCCGAAAAAATACGGCGCGGAAATAATGGTTTCCAGGGATGAATTCGCAAACAGTCTCAAGCTGGCCGGCATATTCGGCGTTAAAACCAATGAAATTAAAATAAAAATACTCGAAAGCAAAAAGGCTCTCGAGATATCGTCGGCAGACCAGTCTCTTGGAGAAAACAGCTATCTCCTTCCCGCCAAACTGACAGGGTCTTCCAAAGAAGCGTCTTTTAACTGGAAATATCTTAGTGACGGCTTAAAGGCTCTCGGGTCCGAGGAGATTCTCTTTTGTATGAATGAAGACAATAAACCGGCGGTTATTAAATCGCTTAAAGACACGTCTTATTTTTATCTGGTAATGCCGATACTTAAAGCCTAGCCGGAATTTGACGGGCCCTATTTGTAAACTATCGTTTCGGCTTTTGATATCCTGTTTTTCTCGTCGGAAACCTCTATCATTATCGAATTTTGCGGTTCCAAAGAGGAAGTGTTTAAAACCCAATTAAAGCGATAGTTTGTTCCGAAATTGCCGGTAAAACTTTGAACAGGCTGGCCGTTGAAATAAACATTTATCTTTTTTATCT
>Ga0315268_10001336_pt1 | contig 28238 bp, 26 predicted proteins | sample C1_top_MG_FD_204535 | JGI IMG/M metagenome (GOLD analysis project Ga0315268, IMG submission 204535) | Sediment microbial communities from Yellowstone Lake, YNP, Wyoming, USA - C1_top | ecosystem: Environmental > Aquatic > Freshwater > Lake > Sediment | place: USA: Wyoming | collected 2017-08-01
GCGCGCCAGGTCGTCCTCAACGGGGCAGAGGGCGTAGTAGCTCCACAGCCCCTCTTTGCGATCGGTGACGAGTCTTGCATGACGCAGCGTCGAGAGGTGGCGCGAGGCCTTCGATTGCGTAATCTCGAGTGCTGCCATGAGATCGCAGACGCACAGCTCGCGGTGATTGAAGAGTAGCCATAGCATCTCGAGCCGGGCTTCGTCGGCGAGGATCGTGAAGAATTGGGCGGCGTCGCGCACGGTGCTCTCCGGTGGATGTACATTCGTATAGCCGGTTGTACGAATTCTGGCAAGCCCGGGCGGTCCGCGTGGTCGACTGCATGGCCGCTGTCGGGATCGCGTGGAGCGACACCGCGGGCCGCGTTGCAGCGATCTCGAGGGCGTCCCTTGACATGGGGTGGCATCGGTCGCAGTTCATGTGAGCTGAGCTGAGCTGAGCTGAGCTGAGCTGAGCTGAGCTGAGCTGAGCTGAGCTGAGCTGAGCTGAGCTGAGCTGAGCTGAGCCAAAGTGAGCCGAAAGGACTGTGGTTATGGTCCGTCACCCCGAGGTCCTCAACATCCGTGAAGCCGCTGTCTTTCTCGGCGTCCATGAGCAGACGGTGCGCAAGCTCGCTCGGCGCGGGGCGCTGCCTTGCTTCAAGGTCGGCCGTGACTGGCGATTTCGCAAAGAGGCGCTCGTTCGTTGGTCTGAGGAACAGCAACCGCGCGCTAGGCTCAATTCCGTGCTCGTCATCGACGATGACGAGCGTGTCTGCCGCGCCATGAGCAGGCTGCTCGCGCCCTTCGCCGGCCGCGTACGCCAGGCCACCGGGGGCAGGCGCGGCCTCGAGCTCGTGGCGGAGGAAACTCCCGACCTCGTTCTTCTCGACCTCGTGATGCCAGAGATGGACGGCCTCGAGTTTCTCGTGGCGCTGCGGCAGGTTCATCCAGGGCTGCCGGTGATCCTCGTCACCGGTCATCCCGACAGCGATCTGATGGTGCAGGCGATGCGGTACGCGCCTGTCATGTGGCTCGCCAAGCCTGTCGAGGCAGAGTTGCTCGAACGGACGATGCGCGCCGTGCTCGGTGACCGGCGTTTAGCGGGCACGCGCGAGGCGGCGGGGGGCGACCGATGAAGAACCACAAACCCAACAGGCATCTTAGACCGATCTCGCAGCGCATCTCGGTGCTGAGCAAAGCGCCGACCGGCATCAGGGGCCTCGACGAGCTCACCGAGGGCGGCCTGCCAAAGGGTCGGCCCACTTTGCTCTGTGGGAGTGCGGGCTGTGGCAAGACGCTGTTGGCCATGGAGTTCCTCGTGCGCGGCGCGCAAGACTTCGCCGAGCCGGGCGTCTTCATGGCCTTCGAGGAGAGCACTTGGGAGCTCACCCAGAACTTTGCTTCGCTTGGCCACGATCTCAGGGCGTTGGTGGCCGACAAGAAGTTGGTGCTCGACTTCGTGCACATCGAGCCGAGTGAGATTGAGGAAACGGGTGACTATGATCTCGAAGGGCTGTTCGTGCGGCTCGGGCAGGCGATCGACAGTATCGGCGCCAAGCGTGTCGTACTCGACACTGTCGAGGCGCTCTTCTCCGGGCTTTCTAACACGGCGGTGCTGCGCGCCGAGCTGCGTCGCTTGTTTCGCTGGCTCAAGGAGAAAGGCGTCACCGCTATCATCACCGGCGAGCGAGGCGAGAACAGCCTGACGCGCTACGGCCTCGAGGAATACGTGGCCGACTGCGTGATTGTGCTCGACCATCGCGTCGAGGGGCAGATGGCCACGCGCCGATTGCGCATCGTCAAGTATCGCGGCTCGACCCACGGCACGAGTGAGTACCCCTTCTTGATCGACGAAGGTGGCATCTCGATCCTGCCGATTACCTCGATGGGCCTGACGCACGAGGCGGGGACCGAGCGCGTGTCGTCTGGCGTGTCGCGCCTCGACGCGATGATGAGTGGCAAGGGCTACTATCGCGGCAGCAGCGTGCTCGTCTCTGGCACGGCGGGCTCGGGCAAGACGAGCCTGGCGGCGCACTTCGCGTTCGCGGCGACAGCGCGCGGCGAGCGTTGCCTGTGGTTCGCGTTCGAGGAATCAGAGAGCCAAATCATCCGCAACATGCGCTCCATCGGCCTCGATCTGGAACCAGCCGTCCGCGGCGGGATACTGCGCATCCACGCCGAGCGACCCACCATCTGCGGCCTCGAGATGCACCTCGTGACCATTCACAAGCTCGTCAACGAGTTCAAGCCGCGCGTCGTCGTCATCGATCCGGTCTCGAACTTCGCGGCGCTCGGCAGCGATGCGCAAGTCAGGGCGATGATGACCCGGCTCATCGACTTCTTCAAGATGCAGCGTATCACCGCGTTGATTACAACCCTTACGGGGGGCAGCACGCTCGTCGAGGCGGTCGAGGCGGGCGTGTCGTCGCTGATGGACGCGTGGCTCTTGCTGCGAGACGTGCAAAACGGCGCCGAGCGCAATCGGGTATTGCATCTCGTAAAGTCGCGCGGCATGGCCCACTCTAACCAAGTGCGCGAGTTCCTGCTCACCGATCATGGAGTCGAGATGCGCGACGTGTACGCTGGGCCTTCGGGGGCTTTGCTCGCGGGCAGCGCGCGCGATGCGCTCGAGGCGCGGGAGAAAGCGGAGGCGCTCGTGCGTGAGCAGGAAACCGATGGCACGAAGCGGGCGCTCGAGCGCCGGCGCCAGGCCATGGAAGCACAAATCGCGGCGCTGCGGGCCGAGTTCGAGGTCGGGCAAGTGGAGGCGACCAAGACGATCGGGCAGGACCAGACGCGCGGTGGCGTGCTCGCGAGTGACCGCATGGAGATGGCTCGCCTGCGGCAGTCCGATGCGGGTGCCGCGCGCAAGGTGCTTAAGCACAAACGCGGTGCGCCATCATGACGACCAAGTCCAAGACCGCGGCTCGCGAGGCCAAGGGGAGGCCGCTCGCCTTCGATCAAATTCGCGTCAAGCCGGGCGGCCCGCGCTATACCCTGCGCTTGTACGTGGCGGGCATGAAGCCGCGCTCCGCCCGAGCTATCGCCAACATCAAGGAGATCTGCGAGGAGCATCTGCGTGGGCTCTATGTCCTCGAGGTCATCGACATCTACCAGCAGCCGGCGCTGGCCGCGGGCGACCAGATCATCGCCGTGCCCACGTTGCTCAAGAAGCTGACACCGCCCTTGCGGCGGCTCATCGGCGATCTGTCGGACCGCGAGAGGGTGCTCGTGGGACTCGACTTGAAGGCGAAGACGTAGCGGCAAGGAGGGCGTCATGACACGCGAGCGCTCAGAGTCTGACGTGGCCACCGAGCTCGAAGACCTGCGTAGCCGTCTCGCCGAGGCTGAGGCGGCCTTGCGCTCGATCCGCGGCGGGGAGGTCGACGCCATCGTGGTCGGCGGCAGCGGGGGCGACCAGATCTATTCGCTCGCTGATGTCGACCGTGTCTACCGGCACCTCGTCGAAGGCATGAGCGAGGGCGCCGTGACCGTGTCCGCGGACGGTGTGATCCTGTACTGCAATTCCCGGTTTGCGCTGATGCTCGGGCGATCGCTCGACGAGGTCATCGGCACGGCCATGCATGGCTGCGTGCTGCCGGCCGACGGGCCGGTGCTCGACGCGATCCTCGCGCAGGCGAGCACGGCGTCGTGTCGTCGGGAGCTCACCCTACAAACGCGCGACGGCGGCGGCGTCCCCGTCTACCTCTCGGCCTCCCGCCTGCGGCGCGAAGGGGCACAAGCGGTCTATTGCCTCGTGGCGACGGATCTGACCGGGCAACGGCAGCAGGAGCACATCGTCGCCGAAGAGCGACTCGCTCGGCTCATCTTGGAGCGGGCCGCTGATGCCATCGTCGTATGTGATGAGCAGGGCCAGGTCATTCGTGCGAGTCAGGCGGCCGAGCAGCTCTGTGACAAGAGTCCACTCCTGCGTCCCTTCGCGGAGGCGTTTCCGCTGCGCGACGGCACTGCCGAGCTGTTTCAAATCGCCTCGGTCCTGCATGGGCCGACGCTGCGCAATGTGGACGTGGTCCTCGAGCGGCCCGGCCAGCGATTCGACTTGATCCTCAACGCCGGTCCGCTGCTCGAAGGCCAACAGGTTCTCGGCTGCGTCGTCAGTTTGACGGACATTAGCGAGCGCAAGCAGGCCGAATACAAGCGCGTTCAGCTCGAAGAGCAACTGCGCGCCGCCCAAAAGATGGAGGCCATTGGCAGCCTCGCGGGCGGCGTGGCCCACGACTTCAACAATCTGCTCACGGTGATCTTGAGCTATGCCGGCTTCGCGATGGCGGGCCTGCCTGACGGCGATCCAAGTAGGAGCGACCTCCGCGAGGTGCAGAAGGCCGCCGAGCGCGCGGTGGCGCTCACCCGACAGCTCTTGGCTTTCAGCCGCAAGCAAGTGCTGCAGCCCGTGGCGCTCTGCCTCAATCAGAGCGCGGCGGGCGTCGAGCCGATGCTGCGGCGAATCCTGGGTGAGGATATCGAGCTCGTCGAGACGCTGGCGCCTGACCTCGGCCTGACTATGGCCGACCCGGGGCAGATCGAGCAGGTCCTCATGAACCTCGTCGTCAACGCCCGCGATGCCATGCCCACGGGCGGCAAGCTCCTCATCCAGACGTCCAACGTTGAACTCGACGAGGAGTATGCGGCGCGCCACGTGGCTGCGCAGCCCGGCTCCTATGTCCAATTGGCGGTCTCGGATACGGGCTGCGGTATGAGCGCGCAGACGGTCGCGCATATCTACGAGCCTTTCTTTACGACCAAGGAGAAGGGCAAGGGCACAGGTTTGGGCCTCTCGACCGTGTACGGGATCGTCAAGCAGAGCGGTGGCAACATTTGGGTCTACAGCGAACTCGGACACGGCACGACGTTCAGGGTCTACCTGCCGCGCGAGTTCGCGGCGTCGGTGGCACCGCTAAAGGTCGCGCCTGCGCTGCGGGCGTCAACGGGAACCGAGACCATCCTCGTGGCCGAGGATGAAGTTGCGTTGCGACAGGTCACACGCCGAGCGCTCGAGGTCGCCGGCTATACGGTGCTGACCGCGACGGACGGTGACGAGGCTCTGCGGGTGGGTGCGCAGCACGAGGGTGACATACACCTGCTCGTCACCGACGTCGTGATGCCGCACATGGGCGGCAGGGTGCTCGCGCAGGAGTTGTGCAAGGCGCGGCCCGCCATTAAGGTTCTCTACACATCCGGCTACACCGACGACGCGATTGTCCACCACGGAGTTCTCGACGCGGGGACGCATTTCTTGCCCAAACCCTTTGTGGCGGCGGACCTGACGCGCAAGGTTCGGGAGGTCCTCGACGAGGGTGACGCTGGCCTTGCCGCTGGGCGGGGGCCGGCGGACGAAGGCGCTCGTTGACAGCACCAGGATAACGGCTGACACAGAGGCGCGGGCCGGCCGTGACGCCCGACGGAGGTTGCGTGCCGATCCTCTATTATTCGAGCGAGTACTTCGACGCCCATCAGCAGGGCTCGCTGCAGTCGGCCCGGGCCGTGTTGCCGCATGCTTTTCGCGTCCTCGCTCGTCGGCCGAGTAGCGTCATCGACATCGGTTGCGGTGTCGGGGCTTGGCTCGCCGCATGCCGCGAGATCGGCGTGCAACACCTGCATGGCGTCGATGGCGCGTACGTCGACCGCCAGAAACTCATGATCCCCGCCGAGGACTTTCTGGCCGCCGACCTCGCCCGACCGCTCGCCGCCGGCCGCGCCTACGATCTCGCGATCTCGGTGGAGGTGGCCGAGCACTTGCCGGCCGAGCGCGCCGCGGGCTTCGTCGCCGACGTGACGGCGCAGGCGCCTGTGGTGCTCTTCTCGGCCGCCATCCCGGGCCAAGAGAGCGAGGGTCACGTCAATTGCCAATGGCCTGCCTACTGGATTGAGCTGTTTGCGCGGCACGGCTATCGCGTCCTCGACGCTCTGCGCCCTCTCGTGTGGGACGACCCGTGCGTCAAGTGGTGGTACGCCCAGAACCTGCTCCTCTTCATCAAGGAGGGTTCGCCCGGCGGCGCTTGGGCCGGCGAGGATTGGCGGGGGCGCTCGCTCGTGCATCCTGGCCTTCACCTCGAGTCGCGTGTGCGCTAGACAGCACGAGACCTAGGAGGACTGATGATGCCGCAGGTTGCGACGATTCTGAGCGCGGGCTCGTGCCTGCGGGCGGGCCGGGTTGGCGTGCTCTCTTTGCTGCTCTGCGCCATGGCCGGCTGCGCCGACAAGGCGAGTCCAGGCAACCAGGGCGGCGTCGACCAGACTTGGTGTTTCGATCATGGCACCTGCGAAAGGTGCGGCGATGGGGTCCTCGGCGGCGCCGAGCAATGCGACGATGGCAACCTGCGCGACGGCGACGGCTGCGACAGCAATTGCACGCCGACGGGCTGCGGCAACGGTGTGGTGAGCCGGGGCGAGCAGTGCGATGACGGCAACCTCATCGACGACGACGGCTGCGACAGCAACTGTATGCCGACCGGCTGTGGCAACGGCGTCGTGACCGCGGGTGAGGAATGTGACGACGGCAACCTCGTCAACGGCGACGGCTGCGGGGCCGACTGCAAACACACCGTGTGTGGCAACGGCATCGTGACCGCGGGCGAGCAGTGCGACGACGGCAATCTCATCGATGGCGACGGCTGCGACCACAACTGCATGCCGACGGGTTGCGGCAACGGCATCGTGACCGCAGGCGAGGTCTGCGACGATGGCAATCAGGTGACCGACACGACCTGCTTTGGCGGCCCGGGTGCCTGCCTCGCCTGCCGCGCCGACTGCCAGGCCGAGGTCGTGGTCATCACTCCGCTCGACGTGACCGCACGCGCGCAAGCGGCCGGTGTCGCTCTGTCATGGCCCGCGCTGCCCGGCGCCACGGGCTATCGGATCTTGTACTCCGCGAGTGCGGGCGGCCCCTACGCCCCGCTCGGCGATACCGCGCTCGCTATGTACGATGACGCTACGGCCCCGCTCGGCGTCCTCGACTTCTACGTCGTGCGCGGCCTGCGCGGCGTCGTCGAGGGCCCGGACAGCAATGAGGTGCAAGTGCTGCCCGGTCGGCTCGTGTGTGTGGCCGATCGCATCTCGAGCGCCGTGTTTACCTTCGACGCACTCGCTGACGGCGATGTGGCGCCTCTGCGCGTGCTCGGCAACCTCACGGCGATGGCGGATCCGATGACCATGGCGTACGACCCGGCCGCCGCCGAGCTCTTCGTCGGCAATGCCGGCGCCAGCCTCTCGGTGTACGGCCGCGCCGCAAGCGGCAACGTTGCAGCGGTGCGCCGCATCGCGGGGGCAAACACCGGCCTCGCTGCGCTCTGGGACATCCGCGATATGGAGGTCTACGACGGCGAAGTCTACGTCGCCACCGCCAGCAACGTCTTTGTTTATGCGGCCGCCGCGGGCGGTGATGTGACGCCCGCGCGTCGCCTCGACGTCTCGGCCGGGGCCCTCGGCATCGACGCGGTGAACGCCGAGCTGCTCGTCACCGACGGCAGCGCGATTCGCTACTACCCGTTGCACTTCACCGATCCGCAGCAAGAGCCCCTGCGACGCGTCATCAGCCCATCGTTTGCGGGCGCGTACTTTGGCGATGTCCTCATGCGCAAGGGGGAGCTCGTCGTGACGACCTATCATTGGAGCGATGCGACGATGCGGCGCGTCTTGTTCTTCAACCCTCCGGCGCCCGCCGACTGTGATGGCGCAAATCTCTGCTCGCTCGTGGCGTTGCGCGAGTTGTCGGGTGACCAGACGGGCATCAGCTATCCGAGTCACATGGCGCTCGACTCGCGCTCCGACCGACTCATCGTCGCCAACTACGCCTCGAACCTCGTGGCGTTGTTCTCGGATGCGCAGGTGGCCGCCGGTGGAAATCAGGCCGCGACCAAGCTGTTCGTGGCGAATTCGGCCATGGATGTTCGTTGGCTCCCCGGGGCTACGGCCGCCGAGGACGAACTCATGTCACTGACACAAAACAACAACGTCTACGTCTACCGCGAGGATACGCCCGGGGTGTTCTCGCTCAATCGCACGATCGGTGACGCGGGCGTCGGTTGGGTCGACGGTGTCGCTGCCGATCGAGCGGCCGGCACGGTGTTCGGTGGCTTCGGGCCGACGCGACGTTTCGCCGTCGATGCGACCGGCTGGCCAGCGCCGCAAGCTACGCTCAGCGGCGCCCCCGGCGGTCCACTGCACGTCAACGGCGGTGAACTCGTTGCCATCTCACTGTACTCGCAGTTCATTCGTACCTACGCGACGAGCGCGTCGGGCGCGGCGTCGCCGCTGCGGCAAATCGATCTCACCTACACGCCGCGTGACCTCGCGGTCAGCGCGCTCGACACCGTCTACTGGACGGTCACCGCGACCCCGACCGCCTTCATCGCTGCCTACGATGGCACTCAAACTGGGGTCGGCACCGAGCTCGTTCGCATCGAGGGGCAGGCGACCGAGCTGCGCTCGCCCTTCGGCATCGAGGTGGATCAGGTGGCGGCCGAGATCTTCGTCGCCGACGCGACAGCGTCCAACAAGGCCCGCGTCCTCGTCTACGACATGCCGGCGAGCCCGGGCACGTTCGATGTCGCGCCGAAGCGCGTGCTCGAGGGGCCCGCGACGACTCTCGCGAGCGCTCGGCGGCTGCTCGTCGACCGCGTCAATGGCGAGCTCTACGTGCTGGATGCGTACGGCGTCGCCGTGTTCGCGCTTGGCGCGCAAGGCGACACGGCGCCGCTGCGACGCATCGCCGGTGGCGCGACCCTCCTCGTCAGTCCTTGGGATTTCGACTTCTGCCGCTGAAGGATCGATACGAGCGTCATGGCGTTGCCGACGCCAGTGGCCGGTCGCCACCGCGTGATATAAGGACTCTCATGCACAGAATCGTTGTCTTCGTCGTGTGTCTGACTTTGCCCGTCGTCGCCTCGGCCCAGCAGTCGAATTTCAACGTCGCGCCGCCGCCCCTTCCCTCGGCTCGCTTCGAGGTCGGCAAGACCGAGGTCCTCGTTCAGGGCATGTATTCGTCCCTGAGCGGTGACGCCGTGAGCTTCACGGGCCTGGGCACGTTCGCCACTGGGCGCAAGGCTATGAGCGACCTGCTGGCCATCGACGCTCAGGTTGGTCTCTTGCGTCTCGGCGGCGACTCGGGCAGCGGCAGCTCGGCGATGAGCTTGAGTATGAACCTCGGGATGGTGGCCGCGGACCTCGAGCTGCAGCCCTTTCGCAACGATTGGTTGAGCGTGCTCGCCTTCGCTGGTGCCAACGTGGGCGGGTTTCTCGGCAACTCGACCGTCGGCAGCAAGACCTACTCGGGGTTGCGCGACGGCGCGCCCTCAGGGTTCCTCTACGGGGCGCAGGGCGGCGTGCAGGTGGGGGTCGGGCTCGGCGCGTGGCATCTCGACCCATTCGTCACCGTCACCCGCGTGATGGGCACGGTGTCGGCCGGGCCCGTCGTCTCGACGACCGACATCGCCATGACGATGATGGCGTACGGGGCCAATATCGTCTACGTCCCGCTCGGGCTGTCGCTCGCTTCGCTCCTGCAAGCCGTGTCGGGTAAGGGCGACAACCACGGCTACAAGACGTTCGTCGTGCAGGTCGGCTATGCGTTCGATCTTACGCCGGGACACAAGGCGGACCCGGGGTCGTAGGTCGTGTCGGCTCCGGTGGGATAGGCGCTCGCGCTCGCGCTCGAGTCGCGCAGACCCTACGCCGTAGGGCCGCGCGGGTCCTGTCCGAGCGTCGCGGCCCAGACGAGGATCTCCTGCGCCTGCGGTGCCTTGCCGAAGGCGCTCAACGCGGCCCGGGCTCGCTCGACCTCACTGACGATGGCGCGCAACGTGGCATCGACGGCGGCGCTTTGCAGCACCTCGGCGGCGAGGGCGGTGGCCGTCGCGGCGTCGACCTCGTCGCTCGCCCAGGCGGCGCTGAGGCGGCCCGTAAAGCCGGCGTCGGCGCGTGCGGCGAGGACCACGGGATATGACGGATTGCGCTGGCGCAGATCGGAGTGGCTGCTCGCGGCGTCGACCAGGTCTTGCAGGTCGTCCTGCATCTGAAAAGCGCTGCCGAGGCCACGGGCGAGGCCCATCAGCAACTCGCCTTGGTCGTGCTTGGCGGCGATGACGCCGGCGGCCCAACCGCACAGGCCAAAGAGGGCGGCGGTCTTGCCCTCGGCGATGGCGCGCCATTGCTCGGGTGTCAGGTGCGCGTCGCTGCGGGCCTCGACCTCGAGCACGGCGGCGCGCGACATCTCTTCGACGACCTTGAAGGTGTTGTCGAGCAAGGCTGGCGACGCCATGTCCATGCGGCGCAGGGCCCGCGACAACAGATAGTCGCCGACCAACACCGCGGCGTTGTTGCCCCAGCGCGCGTTGACCGTGGCGCGGCCGCGGCGCACATCGCCCTCATCGACCACGTCGTCATGCAGCAGGCTCGCGGTATGGATGAGCTCGATGGCCACGCCGGCGTCGATGAGCGAGGGGCTGCGGGTGCCGAGCAGGTCGCCTAAGGTAACGAGCAGGCGAGGGCGCGCGCGCTTGGCGCCGGGCGTCAGCAGCAACCAGGCGGCCGCGTCGCGCACCATCTTCGGATGCGACGCGTTGACCTCTTCGGCCAAGGTGGCCGCGATGCGTTCGGCCAGATCCAGGCGGCCCGACGCCGGAGGCGAAATCACGGGGGCCGCAGCCACAGTCGACATGGCGGCAACCTAGTTCAAGACACTTTGAACCGCAAGAAGCAACCTGGCGATTACAGGCGCCGCCGCGTCGAAGGCGGTTGTGCCGGCGTGGCCGACGAGAATTCGATTTCCGCGGGCGTCACGAGGCGGTGTCCTTCACTTTCGAGATGCGCTATGGCTAGACGGCGTGTGGATCATTCATTTGGCGCGTGTCGTGTCACGCAGCCTCGGCTTTATCGGCCTGACCGCCGCGACGCTCATCGGCTTCGAGTCGGCGGCCCTTGGCGCTAAGCCCCTCGCCCGCCGCGAGGCCATGTCGCGCTGGAGCGGGCGTTTTGGGCGCGTGGTCTTGCGGCTGCTCGGCCTCGAGCTCGTGCGCCAGGGCGCTTTGGCCGCCGTCGGTCGCTACCCCGCGCGCTCGGCCGACGGTCGCGGCCGGGTCTTTGTCGCCAATCATCGCTCGGTGCTCGATGTCCTCGTCGCGCTCGCCGTGGCCGATATCACGTTCATGAGTCGGCACGACGTGGCCGATTGGCCGCTCATCGGCCTCGCCGCGACGCGCTTTGGCACGGTGTTCGTCGAGCGCGGCGATCGAGCGAGCGGCTCGCAGGCCATTCGCGCCGCGCACCGGCTGCTCGAGGACGGCCGTGCCGTCATCATCTTCCCCGAGGGCACGACGTACGCTGGCGACGAGGTGCGTGACTTTCGTTTCGGTGCGATCCGCACCGCTCAGCTCGCAGGCGTCGAGGTTGTGCCGCTTGGCCTGGCCTACGAAGACGACCGCGTGGCCTTTGGCGACGAGTCGTTCCCGACGCATGCCTGGCGCATTGGCGGCATGCGCCGCATCCGTCTCGCAGTAGCCGCGGGCGAGCCGCTCGATGTGCGACAGCTGTCGGTCGAAGACGCAACGAAGCTCGTGCGCGAGCGCGTGCAGGCGCTCGTGCGCGAGGCGCGTGCCACCTTGAGCTGAGCGGTGCCTAGGCTCGGCTCTCGCTCTTGCGCCTGTCGAAGCCGCGTGGCAGACCACTTGCGTGGCGCCTGTCGCAGTTCCTTCGTCTTCGCCGCCGAGTGACGAGATCTTCAGCTCGAACTTCGTGTTCGCGTGCCTCGCGACGTTCTGCTCGTTCGCGAGCTTCTACCTGCTGCTGCCGACCTTGCCGGTGTACATCCTCGCCATCGGTGGCAGCGAGTCCGAGGTCGGCCTGCTCATCGGCGTCTTTAGCGCCACGGCGGTGTTGTTGCGGCTGCTCATCGGCCGCGCCTCGGATACCTTTGGTCGGCGTGGCTTCATCTTGGGCGGCTTCGCGGTTCTGACCGCATCGAGCGCGCTGTACATGCTCGCGCAGTCGGTGCCATCGCTCCTGCTCGTGCGTATGGTGCACGGCGCTGGGTGGGCGGCGTGCGGCACGGCCATCAACGCGCTCGTCGCCGATATCGTGCCCGCATCGCGCCGCGGCGAGGCGCTTGGCTACTTCGGCATGTTCAGCAGCGCCGCTATGGGCATAGGCCCAGCGGTTGGCGTGGCGTTGATGAAGCGACAAGGCTTCGACGAACTATTTGTCGTCGCCGCTCTCATCGCCCTCATGGCTCTGCTCCTCGGCCTAGGGCTGCGCGAGAGCGCGCGGCGACGCGGCGCCGTGGGTGAGCCCGCGCTCATGCCCGTTCTCGTTAGGTCCGCCGCGGGCGCGCGGCAGCGTGGGGCGCTTGGCGGTCTCATTGAGGTGTCGGCGTTGTTTCCTTCGGGAGTCCTCGCGCTCGCGACCGCCGGCTACGGGGCGATCGTCGCCTTTATCTCGATCTTCGCGACGCGGCGTGGGCTCGACAATCCCGGCTGGTTCTTCTCGGTGTATGCGCTGACCCTGGTGCTGAGCCGCGGCTTTCTCGGGCGCCTGTCGGACCGCCACGGTCGCGCGGCGGTCATCGTGCCCGGACTTTTGCTTACGGCGCTATGCCTCGCGCTCTTGCCGGTGGCGCATGGCGTAGCGGCATTCTTAGCGCTGGCGGCTGTCTATGGGCTCGGCTTTGCGGCCATGCAGCCGGCGCTCATGGCGCTCGTCGTCGATCGCTCATCGCCCGGTCGGCGTGGGCCGGCGATGGGGATGTTCGCGACCGCGATGGATCTCGGCATCGGCGCGGGCTCGCTCGTTTTTGGCCTCGTGGCGGCGTGGGGTGGCTACGAGCTCATGTATCGAGCCGCGGCGGGCTTGACCCTGGTGACGGTGGCGTGGTTCGTTGCCGGCAGTCGCGCCAAGTCGCCTGCGAACGGCGCACGTCACCCACCCTAAGGCGCGTCCGAGTGGCGGGAGGTTACCATGTCAAGTCTCGTGCAATCCCCTGAGTGGCGGGCGCTCGCTGCACATCGAGTGGCGCAGGGCGAGACCCACCTGCGTGAATTGTTTGCCACGGATCCGGGCCGCGCCAAGCGCTTTTCGCTCGCACTCGACGACGTGCTCCTCGACTATTCGAAGAATCGCGTGACCGACGAGACGATGCGCTTGCTCATGGCGCTCGCTCGCGCCGCGGGGCTCGAGCGCGAGCGGGCGCGCATGTTCGCGGGCGAGGCCATCAATGGCACCGAGGGGCGGGCGGTCATGCACGTGGCCCTGCGCAACCGTAGCGCCCGGCCCATGCTCGTCGACGGCGAGGACGTGATGCCGCTCGTCAACGCCGTGCTTGCCAAGATGCGCGCTTTCACCGAACGGCTGCACAGCGGCGCCTGGCGCGGACAGACGGGCAAGCGCATCACCGACATCGTCAACATTGGCATCGGCGGCTCCGACCTCGGCCCGGTCATGGTGAGCGAGGCGCTGCGGCCCTATTGGACTACGGGCATGACGCCGCACTTCGTCTCGAACGTAGACGGCACGCACATGGCCGAGACGCTCGAGCGCGTGTGCGCCGAGACGACGCTGTTCATCGTCGCCTCGAAGACCTTCACGACCCAAGAGACGCTCGCTAACGCCCATTCGGCGCGGCGCTGGCTCATCGACGCGCTCGGCAGCGAGGCGGCCGTGGCCAAGCACTTTGTGGCCGTGAGCACAGCGGGCAAGGAGGTGGCTGCTTTCGGTATCGACACCGCCAACATGTTCGAGTTCTGGCCGTGGGTCGGCGGCCGCTATTCGTTGTGGTCGGCGATAGGGCTGTCGATCGCGTGCGTCGTCGGCATGGACCGCTTCCTCGAGTTGCTCGAGGGCGCGCACGCCATGGATGAGCACTTTCGCACCGTACCGCTCGAGCAGAACCTGCCGGTCGTGCTCGCTCTACTCGGCATCTGGTACGCCAACTTCTTCGGTGCCGAGACGCATGCCATCTTGCCCTACGATCAATACCTGCATCGCTTCGCGGCCTACTTGCAGCAGGCCGACATGGAGAGCAACGGCAAGAGCGTCGCGAAGAGCGGCGAGCGCATCGTCGACTACACGACCGGGCCGGTCATCTGGGGTGAGCCGGGCACCAATGGCCAGCACGCCTTCTACCAGCTCATTCATCAGGGCACGCGGCTCGTGCCGGCTGACTTTATCGCCCCCGTCCACTCGCACCACCCCGAAGGCGAGCACCACGCCATGCTGCTCGCCAATTTCTTTGCGCAGACCGAGGCCTTGATGCGCGGCAAGACTGAGGCCGAGGCGCGCGCTGAGCTCGAGAGGGCTGGGCTCACCAAGGAGCGCGTGGCCATGCTGGCGCCGCACAAGATGTTCGCGGGCAACCGGCCGACCAACAGCATCCTCGTCGACAAGGTCACGCCGCGTGCGCTCGGGATGCTCATCGCCATGTACGAGCACAAGATCTTCACGCAGGGCGTGATTTGGAACGTCTTTAGCTTCGACCAGTGGGGCGTCGAGCTCGGCAAACAGCTCGCCGGCCGCATCCTGCCCGAGCTCGCGCCGGGGGCGCCCGTCGGTGAGCACGACGCCTCGACGCAAGCGCTCATCGCGCATTGGAAGGCGCGGCGCGAAGCGCGTTAGGTCGTGCTCGCCGCGAGCATGCCGCAAGCCGCGGCGATGTCCTTGCCGCCCGAGTAGCGGCGCACGATGGGCTGGTGCAGCGGCGCGAGCGCGTCGCGAAACCGCCTGAGCTCGTCGGGCGACGGGGGCACGAAGCGGCCCGTCACGTCATTGACGTCGATGAGGTTGACGCGCACGCGCAGGCCCGCGAGCAACGCCACGAGCGCGGCGGCGTCTGCGGCGCCGAGGTTGACGCCGGCGCACATGACGTACTCGATCACGAGGCGCTCGCCGCTCGTTTCGCAGTACGCGCGCATGGCGTCGGTGAGCACGGCGAGCGGGTAGGTGCGCGCGATGGGCATGAGCGCGGCGCGCTTGCTCTCGATGGCCGAGGTGAGCGAGACCGCGAGGCGTTGCGGTCGCCGCTCGGCGGCGAAGCGGAGGATTCCGGGTACGATGCCGGCTGTCGAGAGGGTCATCGACTTGCGCGCGATGGCGAAGCCGGCGGGCTCGCTCATGATGTCGCAGGCGCGCATCACCTCGTCATAGTTGAGCAAGGGTTCGCCCATGCCCATAAAGACGACGCCACGCACGGGGGCACCGACTTCGTCGCGGATGCGCGCTACTTGCTCGACCATCTCGTAGGCCGCGAGGTGGCGCGTAAAGCCGAGCCGGCCGGTCGCGCAAAACGCGCAGCCAAGCGCGCAGCCGACCTGCGAGCTCGCACAGACGACGTACTGCTCGGGCTCGATGTCGGGTCCGGCGGGTAGCGGGATAGCGACCGCCTCGACGCGTGTCCCGTCGTGCAGCGTGAAGAGAAACTTTTGGAAGTTGTCGTGCGGCGAGCGCTGCCGGGCGGCAATGACGATTCGTTTGGCCGCCGCATCTGCGGCGCACAGGAAAGCGCGCTCGCGCCGTGGCAGCCCCGAGTCGGTCGAAAGTGCGGCCGCGGCCGTTGCGCCACGCGCGTGCGTGCGCGCGAGGATGCGCGGCGCGGCCTTCGGGTCGAGGCCGGCGGCGTCGAGCACGAGGGCGAGCTCGGCGCGGGTCACGTTGTTGAGCACGAGCGGCGCAGGTCTTTGGTCCACGGCGATAGAGCGTGTACCATGCCGGCGCTTGCCAAGGCATGGGGCGACTCTGCTAAAGCACAAACGCCGCTGGACGCGCGGGCTCGGCGTGGGCACACTAAGAGCAGGCAAGGGAGTTGAGCGATGATTACGTGTTCACAGTGTGGTGAGATCCTGCCCGACATCGTGGATGGCCATGCCTCGGAGCAGGCGGAGGCGCTGCTCGCCCAAAGCAAGGACCGCGAGCGTTGTCAGCGCTGCATCGATGTCTACCGCAAGACCGCTTCTCTGTGTCGCGAGGCGCTGCGCAAGGTCGTCCCTGCGACCAATGTCAAAGACGGCGAACAGCTCCTGAGCGCCTTGCGCGAGAAGTTGCACAACGGCGGTTGAGCCGGCCCCTACCCCCCCCTGCACACACAAGAAAGTATGTGATCGCGTGCTTGGTTTCCAAAAGCAGTACTTGAAGGCCTTGGCGCATTCGCACAAAGCCGTCGTTCAAATCGGCAAAGACGGCCTCACCGACAGCGCAGTCGCCGAGGTGCGCGCCGCGCTGCTCGCCCACGAGTTGATCAAGGTGCGGCTCATGCGCCCGCCCGATAAGCAGGCGCTCGCGCGTGAACTCGGCGAGCGCGCCGACGCCGCCCTCTGCGAGCTCATCGGCCACACGGTGATTCTCTACCGCCCGCATCCGAAAGAGCCGCACATCGTGCTGCCTACCCGCGCCGGGTCCTAGGCGCTGCCCGCGCAGTCCGCGGCGTAGCGCTTGATGCGCGGCAGCGCGGCGAGATCGGCTGCCGGCAAGTCGTCGCCATCGAGCGCGGCGGGGGCGCGCCATTGCAACGCCGCGACGTGCAGCGGTGCCGGTGCAGGCGAGTCCGGGCGGCGCTTTGCGGCATAGAAGAGCAGCAGCACGTTCTTGCTCGGGTAGCGGTGGAACACCACGTCGAGCACTTGCCCGGCGTCGGCGTCGATGCCGAGCTCCTCGAGCAGCTCGCGTCGTACGGCGTCGCGTGGATCCTCCGCCGGCTCCACCTTGCCGCCCGGAAACTCCCACAGCCCCGCGAGGTGCGTGCCAGGGCGGCGTTGCGTGACGAGAATGCGACCGCCCTCGACGATGATCGCGGCGACGACGACTAGTGTAGGGGCGGGCGCGGCGTGCGCTTCACCCATTCGCGTTCGGCGTCGTCATGGCTTGCTTGAGGTCGGTCTGCGCGACCTTGCCGCCCGGCGGCACGGGTTGGGTCACCCAGACGTTGCCGCCGATTGAGGCGCCACGGCCAATCGTGATGCGGCCGAGAATGGTGGCGCCGGCGTAGATGACCACGTCGCTCTCGACGATCGGGTGGCGGTCGATGCCCTTGATGGGCTTGCCTTCGGCATCGAGCGGGAAGCTCTTGGCGCCGAGCGTGACGCCTTGGTAGATGCGCACGCGGTCGCCGATGACCGAGGTCTCGCCGATGACAACGCCCGTGCCGTGGTCGATGAAGAACTTCTCGCCGATTCGCGCGCCCGGGTGGATGTCGATGCCAGTGAGCGAGTGGGCATGCTCGGTGATCATACGCGGGATGAGCGGCACCTCGAGGGCGAACAGCTCGTGCGCCAGGCGCTGGCTCGTGACCGCGTAGAGGCCGGGGTAGCAGAACACCGCTTCGTCAGGGCTGCGCAGGGCCGGGTCGCCTTCGTAGGCGGCGACGATGTCAGAGCCGACGAGGCGGCGCACCTCGGGCAGGCGCAGCGAAAAGGCGCGCACGACCTCGGCGGCGCGCTCGGCGCAGTGGCGACAGGTCTCGAAGTCGTGCTTCTCGGCGAAGGCGATTCCGAGACGCACTTGCTGCTCGAGGAGTTGCAGGCCGCGGTCGAGCGTGGCGCCGAGGTAGTAGTGCAGACTCTCGTCGCGCAGGTCCGACGTGCCGAAGTAGCCGGGGAAGAACACCGAGCGCATGGCCTCGACGGCCTCAATGACCGCGTCGCGCGCGGGCAACATTAGGCGGCCGTGGTAATCGCGCGGTCGCGCGAGCTCGACAGCGGCCGCGTACAGCTCGGTGACCACCGGGCCGAGGTGGCGCTGGGCGGACGAGCCGTTTCCGGCGCCGGCCGGCAGGGTGGGGGCGTTGGCGTGCGAGTCGGACGATTTTGATTTGTTGGGCATGTAGGCTCCGAGTGGATGGTTTATGCTCCGCCGCCCTGCGACGCAAGGGAGTCGGGCCTGTGCGATTCGCATAGTCTCGAGCAGTGTGTGGGGTCACCGCCGCTCAGGGCGTTGAGCCTACGCCCTCGCACAGGCGCAAGAAGGCGTCGGTCGCGAGGGCCTGCTGCTCGAGCTCGCTCGCGTCGAGCACCGCGTCGGCGAGCGCAAGGTAGCGGGTGTCGCGCACCCTGAGCAGCTCGGCGTAGCACCGGCCGAGGGCGTCGGCTTCGCTTTCGTTGGGCCGCGGCGCATACGCGCCGGCCCAGACGACGGGCTTGGGCTCACGCAAGTAACGCTCGAGCAGTGTCGCGAAGCGGCGCTCGGGCGTGCGCAGGTAGACGACGCGACACTCGCGACGCAGGTCGAGTAGCAGCGGCGCGGGAAGGTAGATGACGCTGCCCGTGCAATCGATGACGTGCGGACCGGGGAGCTTCGTCGCGGCGCTCAACGCCGCCTGCGTCACCGACGCCTCGAGCGCGAGGTAGCGTGCTTCGCGTTCGCAAAATTCAGGCGTAGACGGCATGCCCATCCAGCGGCCGAGAGCATGAACCGGGCTCTCGCCCGCAAGGGGCGTGACGACGGATCGGAGCCCCGCGGCGATCCCTGCGTCACAGTCGTGGGGCCTAAGGCCGTGCCGGGCGAGCCGTCGCGTCCAGTAGCTCTTGCCGACGCCAGACATGCCGATGAGGCACAGGCGCAAAGGGGCAGTAGGCGCAGCGGTCACGAGAACTCCGTGCCGCTCACCATAGCACGCCTTCGTGGGGCGCGCAGGCCAAGCGGGCGCAGCGTCGTCAAGGGGGCGCCGCTCCTCATGAGGTTGCCTCGCCCCGCGCTTGGTGTCACAGTCCAACGCTATGCAATCCTTTCTCGACCGAATGCACGTCAAGCGCTCGGTGCTCAAGCGCACCAGGAATAGTTCCGATCTCCCGGCCCTCGTGCTCTACGTGGACATGGTCGCCGGTCAAACCAAGCGCCGCGTCGTCGACAGCGACGGCAACGAGCACGTCATCGACGAGACCGTCCTGCAGAGCCACTACAAGCTCGTGACCTGGACGCAAGCCAAAGAGCTGCTCGGCAAGTACTGGCCGAAGCTCGCCAAGCCCGTCGTCGACTAGGCGGCCGGCAGTGGTCGCGCGGCCCGCGGCCCGGCGCGTGGTCGGTGCCGCTCATGTCGTGGCTTGGCCGTGATCATCTCGGCGAGCCGTCGCACCGACATCCCGGCGCTGTATGGCGAGTGGTTTCGCCACCGCCTGCGCGCCGGCTATTGTCTCGTGCCGAACCCCTTCAACGCGCGGCAGGTCACGCGGGTCTCGCTGCTGCCGGCCGATGTCGACGCCTTTGTCTTCTGGACGCGCCACGGCGCGCCCTTCTTGCGCGGCGCGCTCGACGCGCTCGACACCCTCGGCCATCGTTACTATTTTCAGTATACGGTGACCGGCTACGGTCGCGAACTCGAGCCCTGCGTGCCGTCGCTCACGACCGCGATCGAGGCCTTTGTCGCGCTGGCGCGCCGCTGTCGCAAAGGCGCCGTGGTGTGGCGCTACGATCCCATCCTGCTCGCAGCCGGGCAGGGCGTCGCCGTGCATCTCGAGCGCTTTGCCCACATCGCTACGGCGCTGCGCGGCGTCACCGAGCGCGTCGTCGTGAGCTTGCTCGATATCTATCGCAAGACCGAGCGCCGGCTGCGCGCCGTCTATGGCCAAGCGTCACCGTCCGCCGCCCCGCGCGATGACGAGCTCGAGCTCTTGTGCCGTGGTCTCGTGCGCATCGCCGCCGATAATGGCATGTTGCTTTCGGCCTGCGCGGAGCCGGCGCTGCGCGCGCGCTATGGCATCGAGCGCGCCAAGTGCATCGACGACGAACTCCTGCGCTCCTTGTTTGGCGGGGCGTTCGCGGCGCGCAAGGATCCGGGCCAGCGACCCGACTGCGGCTGTGTCGTGAGTCGCGACATCGGCGTCGCCGACACGTGCACGCTCGGCTGTGTGTTCTGCTACGCGACCCGCTCGACCGAGGCGGCACGGCGCCGACGGCGCGAGCACGACCCGCAGGCGCCTATGCTGTGGTCCTAGCGCCGCGAATGCCACTTGATGCTGCACCCGACGCTTGGAGTCTGCGCAGTCGAGGGTGCGCGGCCGGCGAGCACGGCCTCGAGCGCGGCGCGCAGATCGTGCCCGTCGATGGGCTCGCGATTGCCGGGTCGGCTGTCGTCAAGCTGGCCGCGATAGGCGAGGCGCTGCCGGCGGTCAAACACGTAGAACTCGGGCGTGCACGCCGCGGCGAGGGCACGCGCCACATCTTGCGTCTCGTCGAAGACGAATGGGAACTTCCAGCCGAGCTGCTGCGCGAGCGTCTTCATGTGGGCGGGGCCATCCTCCGGGTGCGAAAGCGCGCTGTTGGAGTTGATGGCGACGACGCCAAAGCCCTTGGCGGCATAGTCGTGTGCCACCCGACCGAGCTCGTCGCGCACATGCACGACGTACGGGCAGTGGTTGCAGATGAACATGACGAGCAGGCCGCGCCGGTCGACGAAATCAGATGACGAGACGGGCTTGTCATCGACGGCGTTCGTGAGCACAAACGCCGGCACCGGTGTGCCGAGCGCCAGCATGGTGGAAGGAGTAGCAGCCATCGATTCTCAGACCTCCGCGCGCCGTGTGGCGGCCGTAGTGTCGCAACTTAGTACGTTGGCGCGGCCACGCAAGGGCATTGGCAGGCGGCCCGTCATACCGTACCCTCGAGGTACCATGTCGATCGAGAAACGTCGTCGTCCGCGTTTTCGCATGCGCTTCCCCGTGCGTTTGTGGAACAGCAAGGTCTCGGTGACCGGCGTCACGGTCGACCTGTCGGACGTGGGACTGCTCGTGAGCGGCGTGCCGACGGAGCTCTTCACGGGGATGCGCTTTCACGTCGAGCTGTCGCTGCCCGAGGGCCTGGTGTTCGCCGAGGGGCAGATCGTGCGGCAGAGCATCGACGCCGGAGGCGTGCCCGTGGTCTCGCTGCGTTTGTTGCGCTTGCTCGAGTGTATTCCAGGGGGCTCGGTCACCCGCGAGCGCTGAGCCAACTTACTCTTTGGCCGCCGGCCGGGTGGCGGCGGTCATCTCGTCCATGATGAGGCGGGCGAGCGCGGGGTAGTCGCCGTCGAAGTGGTGCGCCCCTGGCTTCTGCACGTTGCGTCCGCGCTTCGGCCTCGCCTTCGGACAGGGCGAGTCCTTCTCCTTGCTGCCGTGGATGCACAGCACTGTCGCGCCCTCGATGCGGTCGATCTCGGGTACGGTCGGCTCGCCGCCGTCGCCACCAAACCAGTCAGTGACGTGGAACTCGAAGGCTGCGGTGCCCGTTGGCCCGAGTAGCGCTACGACCTTGATGGCGTCGCGCACGTCGTTCGGCAGGCGGTTGAAGAAGAATGGGGCCACGTCGGCGCCAAACGAGTAGCCGATGAGCGCGACCTCGGTGCGCGACCAGCGCGCCAGGTAGTGCCGCACGATGCGCGCGAGGTCCGTGGCGCCGCCCTCGGCCGTGCGCGGCTGCCAAAAGTAGTGCAGCGAATTGAGGCCGACGCAGGCTACGCCGGCTGCGGCGAGCTCCTTGCAGACGACCTTGTCGATGTCGGCCCAGCCGCCATCGCCCGACAGCACTATGGCCAGCGTCTTGCCCCCGGCGCTCCTTGCTGGCACCTCTTCGAGCGGCAAGTCGTCGACCCTCGTAAGCGCTGCGTGCGGGTCGGGTTCGGCTGTCACTCCAGACGAAGAAGGCGCCGCGGTGCCCGGCTCAGCGGTCGCTACCGGGGCCGCGAGTTGAGCGTGCCGTTCGGCGCGTGCCTTCTCGAGGACCAGGCGTTGCTCGTTGACGAAGGCGCGCATGGCGGCGCCGAGATGCACGGCGGAGCTCTCGTCGAGAGTCGTCGTCACGGGGCCCGCTTTCACTTCGGCGCCGGGGGTCGCGCGCGCGAGCTGCAGGCCGGCCTGTTGCTCGCCCTCGGTGCCCATCGGTAGCAGCCGCCACGGCACCGGCAAACGCTCTATCGGCGACATGCGTAACACCCCCTTGCTGTGGGTCGACTTGAGGCCGTTTCCGCGGCAAAGGCCGCGCGCGAGACGCAAGTTCGGCGTAAAGCCGGCGGTGACCACGCCCGCGAAGATATGGGCGGGGGCCTGCGCCAGCGTGGCGAGCAGGAGCGTGCCGCCAGCGCCGATGCCGGCGAGAAACGGCTCGCGGTAGGCTTTGACTTTGGCGTGCAGCTCGATGAAGTGGCTCAGGCCTTCGAGATCGCCGGCCGGGTAGAAACACGCGACGTCGTCGCGGTCGAGGGCGTGGATGAGCTCGCGCGCGTCGAAGCCGACCACCATGTTGCCATCTTGCGCGAGCTCGCGGGCGAGCGTGTTCATGCTCGCGCTCCAGCCGCCGAGATCGGAGGCGAGAACGATGATGGCGGCGGGCTCACCCGCCGCGCGCCACAGATGCACCTTGCCGAAGCGCCGAAAGGCGACTTCTTCGGGCGCGGCGCCGCTTGGCGGCAGGGGGGCTGACGGTGCGTGGCCGCTCGTCTGTGGCGGCGATCCGGCGCCGTCGCTCGCCACAGGGGACGCTGGCGCCCGGCCTCTTGTCGCTGCTGGCGACTCTTGCGCCCGACCGCGCGCGGTGTCGCCAACGAGGACAGCGAGGGCGCCGAGCACGGCGAGCACGATGCCCAGCGGACGCGGCCTGCCAAACGTGCCAAAGACTTTCATCGACTCACGACTCCTTTTAGGCCCCGCGATACGAGCGCGGCGATGTTGGCGACGACGAGCGGCAAGACCATGACGCCAGGCGACGCCAAGTAGCGCGGCCGCCAGACCGGGTTGTACTTCTCTTTGTAGTGGCGCAGCCCTTGGAAGTTGTAGAAGTGCTCGCCGTGCTGAAACAGCGCGGCGCCGAGGCGTTGCCATAGGGGTGCGGCGGTGCGGCTCTCGAGGCCGGAGAAGGGCGCCATGCCGAGATTGAACCACGCGTACCCTTGCTCGCGCCCATAGAGCATGAGGCTCGTGAACAGGAAGTCCATCGTGACGCGCGGCGCCTCGGCGCTGTGGCGCATCAGATCCACCGACAGCTCTTCGTGCCCCCCGCCCGGCCACAGGTTGGCGAAGGCGATGAGCTTGCCGCGCTGCTCGACCACCGCGACCGGCAGGCGCGAGAGGTAGCTGCGCTCGAAGAAGCCGAGCGAGAACCCTTTCTCGCGGGTGCTCTTGGCGTCGAGCCAGGCGTCGGAGATGGCGGCGAGCTCATCGAGGCGCGCGGGTACGTCCGCCGCTGGTAGAACGCGAAAGCCGAGGTCATCCTTCTCGCAGCGCCGCATGACGTTGCGCAATTCGCGGCGCTCGGGGCCATCGAGCGCGAAGTCGGCGAGCGGCACGCGGCCCTCTTCGCCGAGCTTGACGAGCGTGAGGCCGAGGTCGAGGTAGAGCGTCACGTTGTCGGGACCGACCTCGTAGAACACGGTCCAGCCGCCATAGCGATCCGACACCTCGCGAAAGCGCCAGGCGAGCTCGACCCGGTCGGCCTCGCTGCCGAGGGGATCGCCGAGCGCCACCCAACTGCGTCCTTCGACCGCGTACATGAGCAGGCCGCTTTGGGCGGCGCTAAACATGAGGTGCTTGTCGCCGAGCAGGGCGAGGTGGCTCGCGCTCGACTCGACCTCTTGCACGACCCGAAAAGCGTGGTCGAGATCGGCAGGGCTCGGCGCGGGCGCGGCGGTCGGGGAGGGGCGCAACAGACGCAGCACGCCAAAGGCGATGGCCACGGCGGAGGCGCCGACCGAGGCGCGCAAGAAGCGCGGCGCGTCGCCATAGAGCGCGAAGTGCCACCACAAGTCGCTCGAGTATTCGACGTGTTTGTACGCGAAGAAGCCCATCCACACCGAGCCGCCGATCGCCGCGACGATAGCGGCGATGAAGCCCGCGGACAGGCGTTGTTGCAAGAGCGGCGCGTGGCGGTAGAAGTGACGGCGCGTCGGCGCGAGCGCGGCGAGCATCACCATGAGCGCGATCGCCTCTTCGTAGTCTGCTCCTTTGATGAGCGACATGACGATGCCGACCGCGAGCATGATGAGCGTCAGGTGATAGGCGCCGTCGAGCCGGCGTTGCAGGCCGCGTGACAAGATGAGCAGGCTCGCGCCGATGAGCGAGGCGACGAAGTGGGACAGCTCCATCAAAGGCAGCGGGATGAAGTCTTGCAGCCAGTGCAGCCGTCCGTGCACGGCGGGTGTGGCGCCCGAGGTGAGCAGGATGAGCCCGCCGACGAAGGTGGTCACCGACAGGACGCGGGGCGCGACCTCGGGCACGATGCGCCCGGCGACGCGCAACAGGGCGCCAAAGGTCTGCGTGCGCGCCCCGAGCTCGTAGGTGCCGAGCAGCGCCGCGCCGAGCACGAAGGGTAGCACGTAGTAGATGACGCGGTAGGCGAGCAGGGCGCCCAAGATCTCGGCCGGCGTCAGGTAGCGGCCGAGCAGGAACAAGAGCACGGTCTCGAAGACGCCGAGCCCGCCTGGCACGTGGCTGACGAGGCCGGCGACGATGGCGATGAGGTAAGCGGCGACGAGCTTGGCGTAGGTCAGCCCCTCGGCGTGCGGCAGTAGGACGTAGAGCACGGTGGCGGCGAGGGCGCAGTCGGCCGTGGCGAGCGCGAACTGCGCCGTGACGATGCGTCGAGCGGGCGGGTGCACCGCGAGCGTGCGCAAACGCAGCGCTCGGCGCCAGACGAGGGCCCACGCGGCGTAGGCGCAGGGGATGGCGAGAAACACGGCGCCGAGCGCGTGCGAGGACAAGATGTCGCCGCCAAAGTCGGCGGGCCACGGACTCGGCTCGAAGACGAGGGCGACGCCGCCGAGCGTCAGGCAGCCAAGCCAAAAGGTGATGCCGGCGAAGCCGATGAGGCGGGCGATCTCGGGCGTCGAGAGGCCCCAGCCCGAATACAGCCGATAGCGCACGGCGCCACCACCGAGCACCGAGAGGCCGATGTTGTAGCTGAACACGTAGCCGATGAACGAGGCGAACGCGAGCCGGGCGTAGCTCATGCGACGGCCAATGTAGGCGAGGCCGAGGAAGTCGTAGAACGTGAGCAGGCCGTAGCTCGCGATCGTCAGCAGCATGGCGAGCAGCAAAGCCTCGGCCGGTAAGGCGTCGAGCTCGCGGGCGATGTCGTGGTAGCTGTAGTGTTTGGCCTCGCGGCTGATGATCCAAGCGGCGAGGGCGAGCAGCCCGACGATGAGGAATGGCGATAGGCGCCGCAACCATACGGCGAGGCGCGAGGGCGACTCGAGGCTTGCGATCGGCAGCGCCACCGCGAGGGGCACGTCGGCGGCCTCGTGCTTAGCCTGCTTGGCGGCTAGGTCTCGCGCTGCGCTGTGCTGTGCCATGTTCATCCCTCCGACTTCTTTATATCTCCAAGGTGCAACTTAGCGTGGGCGAGCTTGCCGAGCACCACCTCGCGGTAGAGCGCCTCGTTGACGAGCGGGCGGGCGTCCCTCGCGTAAGTCCTAGTGCAGTCGGTGCGCCGAGGGAAGGCGTGCCGAGCGTGAGGGACGCATTGCCTCCCTTGAGGGTGCCTCATAGAATGGCGACGCGGCCAAGCCGCGCAGCAGGCTCGCGTGACGCGGGGAAGCAAAGGGGCAGGCGCATGCAGGTCAAAGACATCCTCGAGCAGAAGCAGCAGAAGGGCCGCGTCGTCGTCACCATCGACGAGGGCAAGACCTTGCAGGACGCCGTCGAGCTCCTGGTCGCACACAACATCGGCGCGCTCGTCGCGGTCGATGGCAAAGGCGCGGTGCGTGGCATTTTGACTGAGCGCGACGTCCTGCGCGAGAGCGCGAGCCGGCGCCACCTGCACGAGCGGCGCGTCGGCGAGATGATGAGCAAGGCCGTCGTGACCGGCACGCCCGACGATTCGATAAAGGCCGTGCAGCGCCTGATGCTCGAGCATCGTATCCGTCACCTGCCGATTGTCGAGGGCGTCAAGCTCGTCGGCATCGTGTCGATGCGTGACCTCGTCTCGGTGTTGCTCGAGGCGACCGAGGCCGAGGCCAACGATCTGCGCGCCTTTCTCGTCGAGAAGAACGTCGTTTCGTGACGGTGGTGCGGTGCGAGGCCCGATCGTTCTTGACCCGCGCCTTTGATGTCTGCTACTAGCGGCACACTTCGCGTGGCTGGGCGCTTGTAGCAGGCCCAGTGCTCGCTGCGGGGTGGTAGTTAAGTCGGTTATAACGCCGGCCTGTCACGCCGGAGGCCGCGGGTTCAAGTCCCGTCCACCCCGCCATTTTCACTACGCTTTTCGGTTCTGTTGCCTTTGACCGTGCCCTTGCGTGGGCACGAGCGTGGGCAAATGCACCCGATCTTGTCATTGGCTGCTCTCCTTCTTGCGCGCCTCGAAGGGCACGACGACTCCTCTTGCCGAGCCCGACAGCTTGGCCATCTCGCGCGCCATCACGTCGTCCTCGGTGTGGATGTACTTCTCGGTGATCCGAATCGAGCTGTGGCCCAACGCCTTCTGGATCACATGAATGCTGACGCCAGCCTGAGCCATTCTTGTGGCGGCGGTGTGCCTCAGATCGTGAAAGAGCACGTCGGCGCGGGCAGTGACAGCTCGGATGGCGGAGATCAGGTCGTAGGTGGAGTCCTTGCTTCTCATCCGTCCGCCAGAAGCATCGACAGGAAAGATCAGATCGTCGGCTGTCGGCAGCCGTCCCGTCCCGCTCTGCTCTGGCCAAAGGCGCTTCCACTCGCGCAATGCCTCGGCTAGCTCAGGAATGACTGGCACGGCGCGGAGGCGGGAGCCCTTCGTGGCAGAGCCGTAGGACTTGCGCACGTGGAGCACATGGTGAGTGCCGCTCGCGTCATTGTCGAGCCAGCGCAGCCCAAACACTTCGCCCCGGCGCATCGCCGCGAGCAAGGCGACGATGCAGGCGTATCGAGTCGAGAGGTGGGCAATCTCGTAGACCTTGGACACCTCAGGCCCCCGCAAGATGTACCGAATGTGCGCGTCTGACTCTGGCACCTTGAATGGTTTGATCCCGTGCATGGGGTTTCTGCCGATGACACCCCGTTCCACGGCGTTGTCGAGAGACTGGACCAGGATCTTGCGGATGTGGTTCGCCGTCGCCTCCGAGAGCGTCGTGCCCTGACCACGCTTGCCCGTGCCCTTGCCCGCCTCATGCTGCTTCTCGGGCAGACTCGCCATGAACTCCCTGCACCCCGCGTTGGTGAGGTCTTGCACGCGCACGTCGCCCAGCACGGGGAAGATGTGCCGCCGAGCGCGGTACATGTTGTCCCGATGAGAGCGCAGGCGTGGCAACGAGTAGTTGTCGAGCCAGTACTGGACTGCGCCGCGCACCGTCTCGTCGGCGCTGGTGGCGTGCGCGGGTGACGCATACCCCTCCGGGTACTTGCCGGCTTCGATGCCCGCTCGCACGTACTCAGCCTGCTCGGGCGGCACGTTGCCAGCGCGATACGCGCGGCGGTCGTCACCCTCCCGCCAGAGAATCCAGAAGTTGTGCTCACCGCGCCTTCGCTGCGGTTTCGTCCGTCTGTTCTCGATCCAGGCCATGTTCGTCTCCTCCTTTCTTGATGAACTCCTCAATCGACTCGCGCGGGATCTTCACCCTTGCGCCTATCGGCACGCGCCGCAGCTCGCCCCTCTCGATCAGTCCCTCGACGCTTCCGCGAGACACGCCAAACATGTCCGCCACCTGCATCACGTCATAGAGCCTCAACGACAGAAGGCGACCCAGGTCGGCGGACACTCTCGCGGCGATCAGCTCCGCGAGCTTGACGGGATCGAAAGGTGTCCCCGCGCGCAACCTGCCTTCAAGCCGCTCGATCTCGTCCGCCGCGTCTCGTAGGGCTCGGGCTGCGCCCGTCTGTCGCTCACCACTCGCCGCGCCGGGCACAACGAGCGGAGACGGCGCGGTGGAAACGACGGACAGGGGGCCAGCCCTACGCACGGTCGTGCCTCACTTGGTTGGGACGAACAAGCAAGCGGTCGTTCAGCCAACACGCCTTTGACGGCTGCGGATGAGGTCCACAACCGGCATCGAGGCACACGATGATGTTCTTGGATTCGGTGCTGCACACGGCGCATCTCCTCCCGCGACCAAAGGTCGCGTAAGAGGAGGTGCTGTCGCGGTCACGCAAATCGGGAGCGACCGCTTATTGCCTCTTGTGTCAGCAACTCCGAACTGGCTCTGACGGTAACAGCAGCAACTCTCCCGATACCCACCCGTCAGAACGTCCTATGATGGTAGCCCCGCGCGCCAGCATCGTCAACAGCGCGGCAGCGAACGCAGAGGCTCCGCAATCACGGGGACGTAGATCTCGCCGTCGCTGCGTGGCGGCGAGATCAAAAAGGCGGACAGGGCATGGCGGTCCTCGCTAGGCGCG
>Ga0315268_10001337_pt1 | contig 28236 bp, 28 predicted proteins | sample C1_top_MG_FD_204535 | JGI IMG/M metagenome (GOLD analysis project Ga0315268, IMG submission 204535) | Sediment microbial communities from Yellowstone Lake, YNP, Wyoming, USA - C1_top | ecosystem: Environmental > Aquatic > Freshwater > Lake > Sediment | place: USA: Wyoming | collected 2017-08-01
ACGTAATTTACCGCTGGTTCCCGGACCGTCTCCCTCCATTGCTACAATACCATCGACAATTGTCAGCGCTGGCCGTGCCTCTTCATAAATATCCACTAAAATCCCGGCGAAATCATTTCCTGCATAATATCTCTTATGCAGCTCTGTCTTATATACATCCGAAACCAGCCCGAAGAGGTTCTTTATCGCACCGGTCAGAATCATCAGGTCATGCGTCTTAAACTTAGGAATAGACACCAGGCAATCGCAACTATCAAGCCACGCCGAGAGAGGAAATTTGCCCCTCCAGCGCCTCTTGTCAAATTTTACCAATTCGATATCTTCTTCTTTTGAGAGCATCTTCATTCCTGTCTGCTCATAAACCTCATCCACATTTTCTACTTGTCTATACCAGACAGACGGCCCGTCACCTAAATAAATCTTACAATCAATACTTTTTAATATCTTAACCACAGCGCGCACCACTTCGGGATGCGTAGTTATGGCTGATTCAGGCGGTTTTGCCATTAAAAGATTAGGCTTGACCAATACTTTACTCTTCGGCTTAATAAAAACGGATATGCCGCCGAGCAGATCTATACTTTTTTTAATGGCTTCAAAGACCAAAGAAGAATCATAATTTTTACATTTTACAATAGAAACCTTGGAATTCATCTCAGATTAAAAAATTTTTTAGCGTTATCGGTGGTGACCCTGGCGACCTCTTCTACTTCAATATTCTTGAGCCTTGCTATCTCCTCGGCAAGTATACGCACAAACCAGGGCTCATTCCTCTTGCCGCGATATCCTTCGGGCGGCAGGAACGGGGCATCGGTCTCCAGAAAAAGCTTTTCTAACGGTGTCAATTTCAGGAACTGCCTTAAATTATCGGCTTTCTTATAAGTGATATTGCAGGTAAAAGAAATAAAAAAACCTAATTCCAGACACTCGTTTAAAAATTCTAAAGGGCCGGAAAAACAATGCACTACCGCCCTTACCGGCATTGCCGCTCTCAGTATCCCTAAAGTCTCCTTATGTGCCTGGCGGGAGTGAATAACCAAAGGCAGATTTAATGTTTTGGCTAATTTAATTAAAGCGATAAACAAATTCCGCTGATTTTCCTGCTTGGAGTAATTTTTAAAGTAATCCAGACCTATCTCGCCTATAGCTACGACTTTTTCTTTCTTAGCCAGCGGCTCTAATTCCCGAAGGAAGTTTGATTCAAAGCCATCTGCTTCATGAGGATGAATCCCCACAGTGGCATACACGCAGTCATATTTTTCAGATAATCCTTGAGCCCTTCTTGAACCTTGGAGGCTGGAACCGATATTGATGATATATCCTATGCCTTTTTCTTTTGCCCGGCGGATAACATCTTCTCTGTCAGAATCGTATTCGGGGAAATCAAGGTGGCAATGAGTATCGATTAATTTAGCTGTCAGATCATAACTCATAGTTTTTTTAGGATCAGGGGTTTGTCTTCTTGATATCTATACGAGGGAATAAGGGGCCGCCTTTTTTGACTTTATCCTTACCCAATTGCTCCAAAATCAACCCTGCTGTCTGCGGCATAAAAGGATACAGTTTATCCGCTACTTCTCTGATAACATCTACGAGTAAACGTATGAAAGCCTCCAGTTCCTCTTTTTTATTCTCTTTTGCCAGATTCCAGGGTTTTGTATCCTCGACATATTTATTGGCCATATTTATTAGTTCCCAGATTCTCTCTAAGCTGGCACTGAAATTAAAATCCGAGCCGGCGGCCAACTGAATACTCAATTCCCCGGACAGGAGTTTCATTTTCTCTTTGATTTTTTTGCCCTGAACATTTTCGATATTACTTTCTGGCGGGATATTACCATCATAGTATTTTTCTATCATTGTAAGCGTGCGGTAGACGAGGTTGCCCAGGTCATTTGCCAAATCGCCGTTTAATCTTTTGATGATTGATTCTTCCGAAAAATTACCGTCTAAACCGAACGGCACGTCACGCAGCAGAAAATATCTGTATGCGTCCACGCCGAATTTCCGAGCCATCTCTATGGGAGAAACAACATTGCCCCTTGATTTAGACATTTTAGTATCGGCGATTAACCACCAGCCGTGGGCAAATACGGTCCGCGGAGGCTCGATATCCAGCGCTTTGAGCATAATCGGCCAATATATCGCATGCTGCCTTAAAATATCCTTGCCGATTAACTGGACATCAGCCGGCCACCACCCGGATTGATATCTTCCCTTCCCGTCAAATTCCCCTACGGCACTGATGTAGTTTATCAAGGCATCAAACCAGACATAGGTAACGTGTCCCCGGCTAAAAGGCAAAGGGATACCCCAGCTCAATCGTTCTTTGGGACGGGATATGCAAAGGTCGGTCAATTTATTCAATTTCAGGAAACTTAAAACCTCGTTATGCCTGAATTGAGGACGGACAAAATCCGGATTATTTTCAATATGGCTGATAAGCCAGCCCTGGTATTTTTCCAGCCTGAAGAAATAATTGCTTTCAGTTATCCTTTCCACAGCCCTTTTGCAGTCAGGACAGAGATTGGCCGGGGCGACCTGTGACTCCGTCCAGAAACTCTCGCAAGGCGTGCAATACCAGCCCTCATATTTAGACTCATAGATATCGCCTTTTTGATAAAGGATGTCCAAAACTTTCCCTACAAAGGATGTGTGCCGCTCTTGCGTGGTACGGATAAAATCGTTATAGGAAATATTCAAATCTTTCCACAAGTCTTTGAATTTCAAGACTACTTTATCCGCAAATTCAAGCGGATTTAATCCCGCCTCTTCCGCTGCTTTTTGTATCTTCTGCCCGTGTTCGTCGGTTCCGGTGAGAAGAAAGACACGAGATTCCCCTAAAGACTTACGCATATAGCGGGCTAAAGTATCGGCTGCAATAGTGGTATAGGAATGTCCGATATGCGGCGAGGCGTTCACGTAATATAATGGTGTTGTGATATAGAATTTTTTATTTTTCATGCTTTTCTTTATAACTTATCTCTAAAACCTTCCCATCTTCAAACTCTACGGTAGCAGTACGCTTAAATACGTTGACACCGATAACCTTGCCCTGCCCCTCAGGCAAACTTATCCGTTCTCCTTCCCGGGGGAGCCCTTTTGATAAAAGTTTATATGTTTCGTATTCGTAATTAAGACAGCACATAAGTCTGCCGCATATGCCTGAGATTTTCGGGGGATTCAAAGGCAGCCCTTCCTCCTTTGCCATCTTTATGGTCACCGGTTCAAAGTCTTTCAAGAATTTTGCGCAACATAGTTCTCTTCCGCAGGGGCCGAATCCGCCGAAAAATTTTGTTTCGTCTCTGACGCCGATTTGCCTTAATTCAATCCTTGCCTTAAAAATCTTAGCCAGGTCCTTTACTAAATTTCTGAAATCTACCCTTCCTTCCGAAGTAAAATAAAATATGATTTTGCTGCGGTCAAAGGAATATTCCGCCTGCACAAGTTTCATTTCCAGTTTATGCTCTTGGATTTTCTTAGAACAACTGTTAAAAGCCTCTTTTGATTTAGCCCTGTTGTCCTCAATCTGCTTAATATCATTTTCACGGGCTATGCGCACTATCTTTTTTATCGGCTGCTTGGACGGGGCATGAGTCTGGCTCTTTAAAGAAATAATCTGCCCGTAATCCAGGCCCCTGTCGTGCTCGACAATCACATAATTCCCTTCCTTTACATCAAGCTCTCCGGCATTGTAAGAAAAATTCTGTCCCGTATCTCTTAACCTTACACAAACTACTCTTTCCATAACATCCTCATTGTTAGTAGCAATTATTGCCTCTTTAAAGACAGCGTTAAATTGGAAAACAACAATTTAACATTGACATTTTGTTCCAGGAAAAGCAACGAATCCGAAATAGAGCTTAATATCTCATCCAATTCCGCAAAAGTATACTCCTCCTTCAGCCTTGCCAGCGTATCCCGGCGGTCAAGATTGATGAGTTCGTTATGCGGTATGCCGGCCTTTATTAAATAGATATCCCGGAACCAGCCTGCCAATACCTGGATACTATTACGCATGGCAATCCTGTCTTGCGTGAAAGAATTTCCCAAGCCCGAATTTGCACCTATGGCAAAGCCGTCAATAATCCGGTTCTTTTCACTCATTATATCCCTATCCTTTAATCTAAGGGCAGTGCCTAATCGGCCTTCAGAAAAATATGACAGGTAATGCAGGGCGTTTTCATCGATGTTATAACCGTCTTTCAGGACTCTGGCGATTTCTCTGCGTCCTAAAGTATAAAATCTTATTATTCTGCAGCGTGAAATAATTGTCTTGAACAACAAGCCGGGCTTGTCGCTGACCAGAATTATCAGGCTGTCTTTGGGCGGTTCTTCCAAAGTCTTTAAAAAAGCATTGGCAGAAACCGGATTCAGATTATGGCCATCATTGATAATAAAAACTTTCAATTTGGCTTCATACGGCTTTAAGTTTATCTCTTGTTGAAGCTGACGAATCTCTTCTATCTTTATCTCAGAAGCATATCCGTTATCGATGATATGCACATCAGGGTGCCGGCTATTTTTAATCTTAAGGCACGGCACACAGCTATCGCAAGGTTCAAAATCAGCATTTAAACAGTTTAGCGCGCGGGCAAAGGTCTTCGCTGTCAGAAACTTACCTACGCCTTCCGGACCGCAAAAAAGATAAGTGCTGGCAAGGTGTTTATTTCTTACATCCGCTTTTAAACTCTCTATGGCTTTATCCTGGCCTTTGATCAAAGTAAATGACATACAAGTTCCCTAATCTTCTTTTGCGTATGGTCTTTATTATCTTCCAGTTTTATAATCTTTATCCGCTTCGGTTCCGCGGCAGCAAGCTTAAGATACCCTTTTCTTACCCGCATATGATAGGCGAAATTCCTTCTCTCGATACGGTCTTTTTTACAACCGATGCCCTCCAGGGCTTTTTTCAGCGGCAGTTCCAAGAGAATAGTCAAATCCGGTTTTATACCGTCTGTGGCAAACCTGCCGAGATATTTGATTAATCCCGGGCTTACCCCCAGACCATATCCCTGATAAACAACGGTAGAATCCAGGAATCTGTCGCAAATGACGACTTGTCCTTTTCCTAAAGCAGGGACAATAACCTCTTTGACTGTCTGGGCGCGGCTGGCCATATAAAGAAGCAGCTCTGCCATCGGGGTTAAAGATTTATTCTCAGGGTCTAATAAAATCTCCCTGATTTTTTCACTAACCGCGGTCCCTCCGGGTTCACGCAGGAAAATCACGTCGTATCCCTCGCTCTTTAAATATTTATAAAGGAGCTTTGACTGCGTGCTCTTCCCGCAGCATTCCGAGCCTTCGAATGTAATGAATTTACCTTTCATAATTTCCTCCGCCAAGTCGTGCCTTCCTTGGTGTCTTCCAAAATAATGCCTTGATTTTCTAACTCTTTTCTGAGCCGATCTGCTTCCGTGAAGTCCCGTCTTTTTTTAGCTTCGTTACGCTTATCGATTAAAGCCGTAACAGTGGCGGGTAGATTCTTATAACCGGTCTTTGCGGCTATCTCCAAACCGAATAACGCTGCTAATTCAAGTAAAACATCACTGGCTTCGGAAATAAATCCCGTGTCATCAATATTCTTATTAGCTGTATTTACCAATTCAAACAGCGAAGCTAAAGCCTGCGGCGTATTAAAATCGTCATCCATCGCAGCAATAAACCTGTTTTTAAATTCTCCTATTTCTTTTGATTTTTCACTTGTGACCTTGTCCCCTTCGGGGAGGCTTGCGCACTGACCTTGTCCCCTTCGGGGAGGCTTGCGCACTGACCTTGTGACTTTATCTATAAATATTGCTATCCGCTCAAGCGCCTGTTTTGCTTCTTCCATCTTTTTCTCTGAAAAATCGATAGGGCTGGAATAGTGCGCCTGCAGATAAAATATTTTCAAGACATCCGGATGATATTTTTTCAATGCATCCTTAATCGTCACAAAATTCCCAAGGGATTTGGACATCTTCTGGCCGTTTATGGTCAAGAGGCCGTGGTGGAGCCAGTATTTCGCAAATGGCACACCCGTCAGAGCCTCTGCCTGCGCGATTTCATTTTCGTGGTGGGGAAAGATTAAATCCCTGCCGCCCGCATGTATATCGAGAGTTTCGGTCTTAAGGAATTTCTGGCTCATTACGGAACACTCTATATGCCATCCGGGACGACCTTCTCCACAGGGACTCACCCAGCTTGGCTCGCCGGGCTTGGATTTTTTCCAGAGCGCAAAATCCAGAGGATCTTCTTTTGTCTCATCCGCCTCTTTGCGCACACCGCTTAACATCTGCTCGATGCTCTGGCCGGATAATTTTCCATAGCCCTTGAATTTACGCACGCTAAAATATACGCCGGTCTTAGTCTCGTAAGCATACCCTTTCTCGATGAGCCTCTGGATATGCCTTATCATCTCATTTATATTCTCGGTTGCGCGGGGTTCGCTGTCTGCCTCGGGAATATTTAAAGCCTTTATGTCTTCATAATATCTGTCGATATATTTCTTAACCAACTCTTTCCAATCTACTTTAAGTTCATTGGCACGGTTAATGATTTTATCGTCTATATCGGTGATGTTGCGCACAAATCTAACCTCAAAGCCGCGGTATTTCAAATATCTCCTTATTACCTCAAAGATATAGAGGCTTCTGGCATGTCCTATATGACAATCATCATAAACAGTTACACCGCAGGAATAAATGTTTACTTTAGGAGGATTTAAAGGAATGAATTCTTCCTTTTTGCGGCTGAGGGAGTTGTATATAAATATCGACATTTAAATAACGCACATAACGAAATTAATTTTTCTTTTCCAGTTTCTCAATCCTCTTCTCAAGTTCCTCGATAGACTGCATCAGAGGATCGAGTATATGAATATGGTCGAGGCTGACGTCGATTTTTTTCCCGTCCTGCCTGGTAATCCTGCCCGGCACGCCTACGACTGTGGAATTCGGCGGGACATCCTTGATTACGACCGCATTTGCGCCTATGTAGGAGTTTTCAGCTATGGTGATATTACCCAAGACCTTTGCCCCTGCGCCGATAACCACGTTGTCGCCGATTGTGGGATGGCGCTTGCCTTTTTCAAGGCCGGTTCCACCCAGGGTAACCCCCTGGTATAAAAGCACATTATCACCGACAACCGCTGTTTCGCCGATTACCACGCCCATGCCGTGGTCAATAAAGAATCCCCTGCCGATAACGGCACCCGGATGTATCTCAATGCCTGTCATTGCCCTTGAAAACTGACTGAGGAGACGGGCCAAAAGGAAAAGTTTGCATTTATAGAGAAAATGGGCAATGCGATGATAGATTAAGGCGTGTAATCCCTGATAAAGTAAAATTATTTCCAGGGAACTCTTTGCTGCCGGGTCTTTCTTCTGCGCGCTCTTAATCTCTTCACTGAAGAAAATAAAAATCAGCATCAATTTCAGGATAAATAAACCTATAAGGGCAAATATTAGTTTTAAGATAGGAATCATCTTATCACTCCTTATTTATTATGACTGCAGCATAGCAGACTATGGCTTCTTTCTTGCCTGCTTCCCCTAACCCATTGTTTGTTTTTGCTTTTATATTTACCAAATCTTTTCCGATTTCTAAAATCTGGCTTAATTTTACCTGCATCTGTTTCTTAAAAGGAGCGAGGACAGGTTCCTTGGCAATTATCACCGTATCCACATTGCTGATGACGAAACTTTTTTCTTTTACCATTCTGCATACTGTTTTCAACAATTCATCGCTGGAAATATTATGGTATTCGGGGTCTGTATCCGGGAAATGTTCACCGATGTCGCCGCATCCTATAGCACCCAATAATGCATCGCATATGGCATGTAAAAGCACATCTCCGTCAGAGTGGCCGAGTAATCCTTTGATATAAGGTATCTCTATGCCGCCGAGAAATAATTTACGCCCCTCAACTAAACGATGGATATCGTAACCTATGCCTATTTTGTACATCATTTAATTGGACTTTTTATCTTTTAAAATTGCCTGCGCTATTACCAAATCCTCAGGAGTGGTTATCTTGATATTATGATAACTTCCCTGAATAACGCGCACTTTCCTGCCTAACTTTTCTACCAACATTGCATCATCGGTTACATCGATATTTCCGCACCGACGATAAGCATCCAGAATCAAATCCCTACGGAATACCTGCGGCGTCTGTATCTCCCAGAGTTCTTCCCGCTTCAATGTCTTCTCTACAACTGGTGACATGGTGACATGGTGACATGGTGACTTCTTTACTTTCTTAATCGTCGCCTTAACCGGAACCCCTGCAATCGCCGCACCGCTTCTATAAGCCGCGTTTATTACATTACTTACTGTTTTCCTGTCGATAAACGGCCTTACTCCGTCATGAATCAGTACAAAATCTGCAGGCGAATCTATTGCCTCAAGACCTCTTAATACCGAATCCTGCCTGCGCCTGCCTCCAAAAATCAACTTTTTTATTTTTCGCAGCCGGTATCTTTTTATAGCGCCGGCTATTTCTTCTTTATTGTACTTATTGCATACTAAGATAATGTCTCTTATATCGCGGTGGCTGCTTAAAACCTGGAGGCTATAAATTATTAACGGCTTACCCCCTATATTTACCAGGGGCTTTGGTGTGGCAGACTCAAAACGCACACCTTTTCCTGCCGCCAATACAATTGCCGTGAGGCGCATTCTTAATGAGGCCACAACTTATGGAGTTAAAGCTTAATTTTTATAGCGACATAAGTTATTTGGCCGAATTAATCCCCCCTGCTTTCTTGCGAAAGCAAGAAGGGGGGATAAGTTCGCACCTATAAGTTATGGCTGCCTGCCGGCAGCCATAACTTATGTGCTCACTTATTCATCTTGGTAAAAATCATTCTACCTGCCGGGGTCTGAAGGACTGAAGTAACCAGGACTCTTACTTCCTGGCCGATAAGCCTGCGTGCTTCTTCAACGACCACCATCGTCCCATCGTCTAAGTAACCTACTGCCTGATTATACTCTTTACCTTCTTTAAGCAGTTTGATTTGCATCTGCTCTCCCGGAAAAACCACTGGTTTTAACGCATTTGCCAACTCATTAATATTCAACACTTTTACGCCCTGAAGGCTGGCAATGTGATTGAGATTAAAATCTACGGTCATTATTTTTGCCTGCAATAACTTGGCTAATTTTACTAATTTTGCATCCACCTCTTTGGTCTCGGGGAATTCCTCTTCGTGTAAAGACATACTAATCCCTGCTTCCTTCTGGATAGTATTTAATATCTCTAAGCCCCGGCGGCCCCTCTGGCGCTTTATGGGGTCAGTGGAATCGGCGATTTGCTGTAATTCTTTCAAGACAAATCTGGGAATGACAATCCTATTTTCCAGGAATCTAGTCTTGAGGATATCCAGGATCCTTCCGTCTATGATAGCGCTGGTATCGATTACCGTCATTTCTTCAGCCTGATCCTGCCTGCGTAACCTCACATAAGGAATAATCAGATTAAATTCATCTTTCCCGCGCAATCCTATGACCATACCCAGATAGCAAAAAACCAAAGTTACGATAACCCGTATGTTTGATAAAGCATAAGGGCTTATCTGGCCGAGGCTGAATGCATCGCCTACCAGCTTTGCCATAATCAAACCCAATGTAAGACCGAATACCGAACTTGATAACCCTCTCACTGATACCCGGCGCGCCCCAATTTCTAATAATATTACTACGCAACTTATCACAACTCCCACCAGAGCGCCAAAAAGAGCCGGATCCACCGTAAAATAACCGATAAGCATACTGATAATTATAAAAAGAATACGAGCTGATAATAAATTCATCTATCCTCCTTTCAATTTTTCCCAAACATTAATATAGAAGGAAAAATTGATCCTAAAGCGGCAGATGCCGCGCAGGATCTCAATTTTTCCCAAACATCACTACTTTTTTGCCACCCGACCGCTTGCAATATCCAAAGCCTGCCTTAATGTTGCAACCGGGACTAATTCAATTTTATTTGTTTTGGATTCTAAATTCTTACAATTATTCAACGGCAAAATACAGTGTTTGAATCCCAGTTTCTCGGCTTCGTTTATGCGCAAAACCGCCTGGGATATACTCCTGATTTCACCGGCAAGCCCTATTTCACCTAAAACCAGCATATCATCCATGACAATCTGTTCCTTGAAAGCTGAATTTATTGCCATAGCCACCGCCAAATCCGCTGCCGGGTCTTCTATCTTGATACCGCCGGCAACATTGATAAATATATCTTCTGCAAAAAGCTCAAGGCCTATCCTTTTTTCTAAAACCGCCACCAATAAACTCAACCTGTTATAGTCAAACCCCTCTGCCCTGCGGCGGGCATAGCCAAAACCGGATTTACTGACCAGGGCCTGAATTTCCACTAAAAGAGGACGGCTCCCTTCCAAAACAGAGGTGACTACTGAACCCGATACATCTTTCGGACGCTCCGACAAAAAAATCTCGGAAGGATTCCGGACATCTTTTAATCCGGACGGAGTCATTTCAAATACTCCGATTTCGTTGGTTGAGCCGAATCTGTTTTTTACGGCGCGCAAAATCCTGTATGTGGAAAACCTGTCGCCTTCAAAATAAAGCACCGTATCCACTATATGTTCTAAAACCCTGGGACCGGCAATCATGCCTTCTTTGGTTACATGACCGATAATGAAAATCGAAATACCCTTTGTCTTGGCCATTTGTGTAAGGATACCTGAACATTCCCTTACCTGGCTGACGCTCCCCGGCGAAGAACTGATTGAAGGCTCGAATATCACCTGGATAGAATCAATGATTACCATATCCGGTTTAATCTTGTTTATGTATTCGCTAATGAGAGACAAGTCCGTCTGATTAACTATGTAAAGGTGCCCTTTGTCTGTAGCGGAACCCAAGCGCGCTGCTCTTAATTTCGTCTGAGACACGGATTCTTCGCCGCTCACATAAAGAACCGTGTGTTCTTTTTTGGTCAACTGATTGGAAATCTGCAGCGAAATGGTCGATTTTCCTATCCCGGGGTCTCCGCCGAGTAAGACCACCGACCCTGTTACTATGCCGCCTCCCAATACCCTGTCCAGCTCGCCTATATCGGTCTTAAGCCTGTCCGCCTCTTTAATCTCGGCATCTCTTAATAGAACAGGCGCATCCTTATATAACGCCGTCCTTTCTTTGGATTTGGCTCCGGGTGAGGTATAATCTTCTTCCACAAAAGAATTCCAGCTATTACAATCAGGGCATCTGCCCAGCCATTTCGCCGATTGATATCCGCAACTCTGACACGTGAATACTGTCTTGGTCTTAACCATTATAAATTTATTTCTTTGGAGCCTTGGGTTCGGGTTTTTCTTTTGTCTTAAATAACAATTTCCAGGGGTGTTTTCTTATATCAACAATCAATGCGTCTAATTCATTATATATCGCGTCATCGTAGAGAAGTTTACCCAGAGTGCCCTCTTTATTCTTTATCTTTGAAATACCGTCATCCAGATTATCGGTCAGAGCCCTTACTGCCCCTACCGCACCCTCCATTTCTTGAATAGTGTCGTTTATCTTCTGAGCGATGGATTTAGCCAATTCCCCGAATTCATGCATCGGAAAGGGGTCATTGCCTATGATATTCTGGTTGTCTTTAAGGAAATTTCCGTAATCTCTGCCGGGCATAACATCAATGTATTTCTCACCTAAGAGCCCCAATGTATTTACCCAAATCGAAGAATCAACCGGAATCTTTATCCCGTTTCTAACCCTGCCGACCACACTAACTTTTTCTTTCCCCTCCTCGGGAGCAAAGAAAAATTTTATTTCCTTTACTTCACCGACATCTACGCCGGCAAACCTTACGGGTGCTCCGATTCGAACACCGTTAATAAAGTTAAAAATAAAATTAACCCTGTATGTGGAAATCGCATTCTTGAAATCTCCGATGAGTAATACGAATATAAGCAAAATTACCAGACTTATAAAAACAAAAATTCCTACTTTCAATTCCAATCTGCTTTTTCCGAATATCATAATATAACCTCCATTTATATGAAATGTTCAGTTGCTTCGGTTATAGGGCCGTGAGCTAATCCGTTTACAAACTGGTGCACTATAGGATGGTCTGAATTTTGAATCTCAGAAGGTGAGCCTTCGGCAATAATCTGCCCCTGATAAAGCATGGCAATCCTATCCGCAATCTTATAGGCGCTCTTCATATCATGGGTGACTACGACCGCGGTAACTTTCAATTTATCATGAAGACTTCTTATAAGCTCATTAATGCTGTCCGCGGTAATCGGGTCTACGCCGGTGGTCGGTTCGTCATAAAGTATAATCTCCGGCTTAGTGCATATTGCCCGCGCCAGGGCCACGCGTTTTCTCATCCCGCCGCTTAACTCAGCAGGCATCAAATTCTCTATGCCCGATAAACCCACCAGAGACAGCGCCTCTTCCGCTCTTTCGAATAATTCCATGCCGCTGATAGAAGTATGCTCTAAAAGCTCAAATCCCACATTTTCCCCGACGCTAAGAGAATCAAACAAAGCGCCCCCCTGAAAAACCATGTTTATTCTTTTCTTTAAAACATCCAACCCTTTTGTATTTAACCGGTTGATATCCTGTCCGTCTATAATGACTCTTCCGCTGTCAGGTTTTAAAACGCCTACAATGTGTTTCAAAAGAACGCTCTTGCCGCAGCCGGAACGACCGATGACCACAAGCGTCGAACCTTTTTCCACCTTAAGATTAAGGTTTTTTAAAACCCTGAGCGTATTGAACGATTTTGTCACACCCTCTATCTGTATCATAAGTGAACACATAAATTATGGCGGCAGCTATTACTCGACTACCCGACATAATTTATTTGTGTGAACTTATCCCGCACCTTTCTATCATTCAAGTTTTTAGCGTAAAAGCTTGAATACAAAGAAAGGTGCGGGATTAATTCGCAGACGGCCTGCGGCCTACGACTTACGTCGTTTCACTCCATAAGTCGCCTGCTTATTAAGGAAATATAAAATAAAATAAGGCGGTGAAAAAAGTATCACATGCTATAATAAGAATAAATGATGTAACTACTGACTTCGTGGTTGCTCTTCCCACACCTTCAGCCCCGCCTTCCACGTTAAATCCCTCGTAACAGCTTACAAAAGCAATTATCATTCCAAAAAATATTGTCTTGACTAAACCCGTAAATAAATCCTTAAACAAAAGAGCATCAAAGGTGATATTCAAATACAACCGCGATGAAATCCCTAATTTAAAGACGCATATGATCCAACCTCCCAATATACCGATAATATCCGCATAAAGAGTTAATACAGGAAGCATAAGGGTTAAGGCTATAAAGCGCGGGACTACCAGATACTTTATAGGATTTGTCGCTAAAGTCTCCAATGCATCTATCTGTTCGGTTACCTGCATTGAACCTATCTCAGCGGTAATCGCTGCCCCTACCCTGCCTGCAACCACCAGAGCAGTTATTACCGGGCCTAATTCCCGGACTATTGAAAGCGCCACAATACTGGCAATATACATCTCAGAACCGAGCCTGCGCATAAGATAGGATATCTGGAAAGCAAGAATTACGCCTAAAGAGAAGGCAATCAAAGAAACAATAGGTAAACTATCCAGCCCGGCTTTTTGGGCTTGCTCGAGTATACGTTTTCTTTTGTAGGGCGGCAGGAATGTCCAAACAAAACTCTGGGCAGCTAAATTGGCAATACCTCCCAGAAACAATAAGAATCTTTCATACTTTTGGAAAAGCTTGTCCTGTAATTTATCTAACATAAATGCGACCTGTATTTAACTCTGTTCGAAAATAAGCTCTTCGTTCTTACGCGATACCTTAATCGTGGAGCCTTCTTTAAACCTCTTGGAAATTATCTCCGAAGCAAGAGGGTCCTCTACAAATCTCTGTATCGTCCTTTTTAAAGGCCTTGCTCCGAATATCGGATCAAAACCTTTCTCTATAAGAAAATCCTTTGCTTCTTTTGTAACATCTAATTTTATGTCTTGATCTTTCAGCCTTTCCATTACGAGTCTCAGCTCAATGTCAATAATTTTTACCAGTTCGTCTTTAACCAGAGGCTTAAAAACTATAATATCATCTATGCGGTTTAAGAACTCGGGTTTAAAAGTGCGCTTTACTTCTTCAAGTAATTTTTCTTTCATCTCCTGATAGGTAATTTCTTCCTTTTGGTCTTTAAACCCTATTGAACCGGCTTTGCGGATTAATTCCGCACCGACATTGGAAGTCATAATCATAATCGTATTTCTAAAATCCACCTTCCGGGCAAAACTGTCGGTAAGCCTGCCGTCCTCAAAGACCTGGAGAAGCAGATTAAATACGTCGGGATGCGCCTTTTCAATTTCATCGAGAAGTATTACCGCATAGGGCCTTCGCCTTACCTTCTCGGTAAGCTGGCCTCCTTCTTCATAGCCCACATATCCGGGAGGAGCCCCGATAAGCCGCGAGACATTGAATTTTTCCATATACTCCGACATATCCAACTGTACAAGCGCATCCTCGTCGCCAAACATGTATTCAGCCAGGGCGCGTCCAAGCAGGGTCTTGCCCACACCCGTGGGGCCTAAGAATATAAAAGAACCTATGGGACGGCGCGGGTCTTTAATCCCTGCGCGTGAACGTCGCACCGCATGCGCAATCGCGGATATGGCTTCATCCTGGCCAATCACGCGTTTATGAATTTCTTCCTCTAATTTAAGGAGTTTCTCGCTTTCTTTCTCTTCCAGCCTGAATATCGGTATGCCTGTCCACTGCGAAACAATCTTGGCGATATCCTCTTCGGTGAGCTGCGGCCGCATCTTATCTTTTTCCTGTGACCATTCACGGCTTAAGCGTTCTAATTCCTCACGCGCGATCCTTTCGCTATCCCTCAATGCCGCTGCTTTTTCAAAATCCTGGTCTTTGATATGGATTTCCTTTTCTTTCTTCAAAGATTCCACTTTAATTTCTAACTCCTTTATCTGAGGAGGCACGACCAGCACATTAAGCCTGGCGCGGGAACCGGACTCATCCATTAAATCAATTGCCTTGTCAGGCAGAAATCTCCCTGTGATATACCTGTCGGATAACTTAGCCGCTGCCTGCAGCGCTTCGTCCGTAAAAACTACACGGTGGTGAGATTCATATCTCTCCCTTAAACCTTTTAATATCTCAATGGTCTGCTCAACATTCGGAGGATCAACCATTATAGTCTGGAACCTGCGTTCTAATGCAGCATCTTTCTCGATATGTTTACGGTACTCATCCAGAGTGGTTGCGCCGATACACTGTATCTCGCCGCGGGAGAGAGCAGGCTTTAATATATTTGATGCATCAATCGCCCCTTCCGCAGCGCCAGCGCCCACCAGCGTATGCAACTCGTCTATAAATATGATCACGTCCTGGGAACGCTTTATCTCTTCCATGACCGCCTTGATTCTCTCTTCGAACTGGCCGCGGTATTTTGTCCCGGCAATCATCAACGCCAGGTCCAAAACAATAAGGCGTTTGTGGTGCAATAACTCCGGGACATTCCCGGCGATAATTGCCTGGGCAAGCCCTTCCACTATAGCGGTCTTTCCCACCCCTGCCTCTCCCAGTAAGACCGGGTTATTCTTTGTACGCCGGCTTAATATCTGGATAACTCTGTCAATTTCATTCCGCCGGTTGATTACCGGGTCAAGTTTATTCTCTTTTGCCAATGCGGTTAAATCCCTGCCAAAAGCATCCAAGGCAGGAGTCTTTGTCTTTGCAGTAGACTGGCCAAATCCCGGCAACTCCGAACCCAAAACCTCCATAACTTTATTTCTTACGGTATTTAAATCTAACCCTAAGTTTAACAATACCTGAGATGCCACGCCTTCCTCTTCACGGATAAGCCCTAACAGAAGATGTTCTGTGCCGATATAATTATGGCCCAGGGAACGCGCCTCTTCGGCTGCCAGTTCCAATGCCTTCTTTGCCCTCGGGGTAAACGGCAAGTCTCCGATAATCTGGGTAGTAGGGCCGGGCTGAACTAATTTTTCGATCTCAAGCCGTATATTCTCCAAGGAAACACCCATCTTTTCCAATACCGCTGCCGCCACACCCTCGCCTTCCCTGATAAGGCCCAAGAGTATATGCTCTGTCCCGATGTAATCGTGATTGAAACGCTTTGCTTCTTCTTTGGCTAAAATTATTACTTTCCTGGCTCTTTCTGTAAACCGGTTAAACATATGCGTTCTCCTCGTCTATTGGCCGCTTAACTTACTGCGAATCAATTCCGCCCTTTTTAAATCCCTCTCCTGAGAAGAAAGTTTTTTATTTTCTATCTTCTGGAGATGCGCCGGCTGGGTAATAATAAACAGTTCATTAATCGTGCGGCGGTTAAGATCCTTGATAATACCCAGATCAGAGCCTAACCTTAGCAAAGACATGAGCTCCGTCGTCTCCTGGCTGGAAATAATATGCGCGCTCTTTAAGATGCCGAAACTGCGGTTGATTTTATCTTCCAGCATTGCCCTGTTTTGGGCAAGCAGAGTATGCCTTGATTGGTTTTCCTGCTCGATAATCTGCCGGATGAGACCGTTGATATTTTCAATAATTTCAGTTTCACTGTGGCCTAAGGAAACCTGATTGGAAACCTGAAAGAAATTACCCGTTGCCTGCGTGCCTTCGCCGTATAGTCCCCGGGTGGTAAAACTCAGTTTTGCAATAGCGGCTAAGACCTGGTTTATCTGACGGGTCATTACCAGCGCCGGAAGATGAAGCATAACCGAGCCCCGCATACCTGTGCCCGTGTTGGTAGGACAGGCGGTCAGATATCCCCAGTCGGGAAGAAAAGCAAAAGATAATTCTCTAGCCAGACAATCATCGGTATTATTAATAATATTATAGGCCTCGAAGAGATTAAACCCCGACTGCATTACCTGGATTCTCAAGTGGTCTTCTTCATTCACCATGATGGCGGTTATTTCTTCTTCGTCGATTATTACGGCCTTGGAATTACTCTTCTGTGCATGCTCGTAAGACATCAGGTGCCTCTCGATTAAAAATTGCCTGTCGATATTGTCTAAATCCGCTATTTTAAAAATCGCTGCTTTCTTCAGGGGCTCTATCTTGGATACCGCCTCCTCAATCGTATCCAAAACCTCTTTGCCCTGCTTTTTATTTGCCCAGTGCGGGAAAGGTATTTTATCCAAATTCCGGGCAAAGCGGATACGGCTGGAAATAACGATATCCGAATTCGGACCCGTGCCTTTCAACCACTCGCTGGTATGATTTAATAAATCATTGAGCGCCATATTTATTCCTTTTTATCGTCTTTATCCTGGGTTTGTTTCTCCTGCAGCTCTTTGATCTGGTCACGAATTCTTGCTGCCTCTTCATATGCCTCAGTCTCAATTGCCTTCTGAAGCCGGCAACGCAAATCTTGCAGGTCAACTGTCTTCTTCGTGGCTTTGGTAACCGTAACCGGACACTTGCCGGTGTGAAAATTTGAACCGTGTATTCTCTTCAATAAAGGTATAAGAAACTTCTTGAAGGCAATATAACACTCACCGCATCCGAGCCGGCCGATTTTTTTAAAATCCTTATAGGTTAAACCGCAGTTGGAGCACTTGGAAGCTATAGTTTCCTTGTCTTCGGCGGGTTTTTCAAATTCAGCGAGGCCTGCCAAAAGGTCTGATAATCCGAACTGCTGCTCCATCTGAGCGCTCTTTTTCCTGGCGCATTCTTCACATAGATGCAGTTCGTTCATCTGCTCGTCGATGATTTCGGTCAGATGCACGGTAGCCGGATTTTTACCGCAAATGTCGCAGAGCATCGCTCCTCCCTTAATATCTTGTTCCTTCTCTCATTGTCAACTTCCTGAACTTGGCTAAAAGTTTACCCGTCATCTTACCGGGTTTACCCGTACCGATGGTGCGTCCGTCAACCTTGACCACGGGAACAATCTCTGCTGCTGTCCCGGTAAGGAAACATTCGTCTGAATTATACAATTCATGACGGGTAAGCACGTGTTCATGGACGGGAATCTTGGATTTCTTGGCAATCTCTAAAACCGCATCGCGGGTAATTCCCCTTAAAGTGCCCATACACTGCGGGGGCGTGTAAAGATGGTTGTTTTTCACGATAAAGATATTATCCCCGGTACATTCCGCCACATAACCTAAGGCGTCCAGCATTATTGCCTCGTCATAGCCGCAGTTGACTGCTTCAATTTTCGCCAGGATGTTATTCAGGTAATTTAAGGATTTTACCTGGGGATTCAATGCCTCAGGCAGGTTTCTTATCGTAGGCACGGCAATAATCCGGAGGCCGTCTTTATATAATTTTTCGGGATACAAAGCGATTCTATCGGCAATAATTATAGTCGCGGACCGGCCTGTACACTTACGCGGGTCAAGCCCCAAATCACCTTCACCGCGCGTAACCACCAGCCTTATATAAGCATCGTCTAACTTATTAATTTTTAGAGAAGCGACCACGGCTTTAATCAATTGTTCTTTGGTTAAAGGTATTTTAAGCATAAGTGTCTGGGCTGACTCAAACAAACGGTCAATATGCTCTCTGAGTTTAAAAACCAGGCGTTTATAGGCGCGTATCCCTTCAAACACACCGTCGCCGTATAAAAGGCCGTGGTCAAAGACAGAAATCTTTGCTTCATTTTTCTCATAAAATTTACCGTTAATATAAACTTTCATTTTGCCTCCGTTTAGTTTGAGTTTACTAACATCCCATCGCTTAAATGATAAACCCTGTCCGCAAAATTTAACAATTCGGGATTATGGGTTACCAGAATAACCGCCATCTTGCTTTCTTTGCTTATTTTTTTAATCAAAGAAATTATATCATTACCTGTCTTGGAATCCAGGTTGCCTGTCGGCTCGTCACAGAAAAGTATCTGCGGCTGGTTGATTAAAGCCCGGACAATTGCCACTCTCTGTTGTTCCCCTCCTGAAAGTTGGCTGGGAAAATGCTCTGTCCTCTCCCCTAAACCCGTTGCTTTCAAAAGTTCTCCTGCCTTCTTTCTCAACCGGCCATTGACTATTGAGCGCTGACCGTTGACTAATGCAGCCATAAGCACGTTTTCTAAAACCGTAAATTCCGACAATAGATGATAAAACTGAAAAACAAAACCCATTTTGATATTTCTTATCCTGCAGAGCGCTAAATCACCCAGTTTATAAATATCCTCACCCTCGAAGATTACATTTCCTTTGGTGGGTAAATCAAGACCCCCTAAGATATGTAAAAGAGTGGACTTTCCCGCGCCCGACGGCCCGACAACACTTATAAATTTCTCTTTCTCTATGTTTAGATTTATACCCTTTAATACGTGAAGTTCCTTGTCAGTATTACTGTAAATCTTATGAATATTCTTGGCTTCTAACATTAATTTTCAGCTATCAGCTATCAGCTATCAGCTGACAGCTGACAGCTGACGACTGGAAGCTGAAAGCAATCTCTTTATTCATATCGCAATGCCTCAACCGGCCTTAATTGAGCAGCTTTATTGGCCGGATAAACCGTAGATAAAAGAGTAATTACCATGGCAGCTGCGATAATCAATATTAAATCCGGCCATACAACCAATGATACGGGCAGCCTGTCGATATAATATATATCCTGAGGCAATTTTATAAATTGATATTTTTTAAGTAAAAAACAGGCGATAACGCCGCCTAGAGTACCCAGAAAAGTACCGCAGGAGCCGATGATCAGCCCTTCGTAAGTAAAAATTTTCCTGATATTGGCTGAACTCATGCCTAAGGCTTTTAATATCCCGATATCCTTGGTCTTTTCTACAACCATCACTATAAGGGTACTGATAATATTAAACGATGCCACCAGGATTATCAATGTCAATATGATAAACATGGTCAATTTCTCAAGCTTTAACGCGGCAAAGAAACTCTGATTCGCCTCTATCCAGGTTTTTAAACCGTAGTCATAGCCTATTATAGCGGAAATTTCTTTTTTCATCATATCGGCAAGATACAGGTTATCTAATTTTACGGCAATCGCGCTGATTTGATTGTTTAAACCGAGAATCTTCTGAGCTGTTTTTAAATGCACGATTATCAGATTTAAATCATAATCATACATACCGGAATTGAAGATAGCCGCTACTTTTAGTTTCAATCTTTCCCCTAACGGCGAAAAAATCAATAGTTCCGAATTCAATTGTAATCCTAAGTATAAAGCCAATTCCCGGCCGACAATTACCGTACCGGGGATTAAACTTTCCAGGCTGCCATCTATAATATAATCGCCGACCCTGGTAACCTGCTTTTCCTTGCCGGGCTCTATCCCTCTAAGGGACAATGCCATGAATTTATTGTCCGCCTCAATTAAAAGCTGACCCTGGACATAAGGGCTTGATGCTTTGATATGAGGATTGCTTTTAAGTTTTTTCGTGATGCTCTCATACTCGTTATAATCAATAGGTCTTGATGCCTGTATAGTAATATGCGCATAATTACCGACAATTCTATCGCGTAAGTCCTTATCAAAACCCGTCATTACGGCAATAACCACAATCAAAGCCATCACGCCTATGGCTACCCCCGTAACAGAAATAATGCTGATCAGAGATAAAAATCTTTCTTTTCTCTTGGTAACTAAATAACGCCAGCTGATGAACCAGTTTACAAACATCTTTCTACTTTCGACTTTCCTCCACCGGCCTTAACAAGGGGAACAAAATCACATCCCTGATAGAAGGCTGGTCGGTAAGAAGCATCACCAACCTATCAATGCCGATACCTAAACCGCCGGCATTCGGCATACCGTGCTCTAAAGCTAAAACATAATCCTCATCCACAACCTTATTGCCTGTTTCTTGTGTATTCTTAATCTCTTCCTCAAAACGTTTCCTTTGTTCCAGAGGGTCATTCAATTCCGAGTAGGCATTGGCTATTTCCATACCGGCAATAAACAACTCAAACCTTTCGGAAATCAAGGGATTGTCTTTGCTGGTCTTTGCAAGGGGGCACAAAGCGGTAAAGTAATCGGTGATAAACGTGGGATTAACATTCATATCCTGCTCTAAGGTATCTTCTATAACCTTATTAATCTGCGTGCGGCCCAAAACTTCCTTATCCCTGGCAAAACCTTTTGCTTTTAATTTCCCTAACATCACAGCTTCCGGATCATCGGGTAAAATCCCGAATTTTTCTTTCACTAATTCCGCAAATGAAATCCTCTTCCAGGGAGGAGTCAAATCTATTTGTTTACCCTGATAAACAAAGTTCATTTTGCCGAAAATCCCTTGAGCTACGCCGACAATTAAAGATTCACATAGATGCATCATATGTTCATAATTTGCGAAAGCCGCATAAACCTCGAGCATGGTAAATTCCGGATTGTGTTTAATAGATACGCCCTCATTGCGGAAACTGCGGTTTATCTCATAGACCTTATCAAGGCCGGCGACTAAAAGCCTTTTCAGATACAGTTCCGGTGCGATGCGCATATATAAATCCATATCATATTCATTATGATGTGTCTTAAAAGGCCTGCCCGCAGCCCCGCCGGCGATGCTGTGCATCATCGGAGTCTCCACTTCCAGGAAACCCCTCTCATCCAGGGAATTTCTTATGGACTGGATAATCTGTGAACGAAAGGCAAATACTTTTTTTACTTCTGCGTTAGAAATCAAGTCCAGATAACGCTGCCGATAACGCAGTTCTATATCTTTTAATCCGTGCCATTTTTCAGGTAAAGACCTTAAAGCCTTGGCTAAAATGACAAATCCTTCTACCTTTACTGTCGGCTCACCGGTATGGGTCTTAAAAAGTTCGCCTGTTAAGCTTAAGAAATCCGCGATTTCTATATTATCAAGCAGGCTGAATTTTTCCGGCCCGATAAAATCCGCCTTGATATACAATTGGATTTTACCCGTGGAATCCTCTAAATCCGCAAATATGACTTTACCGTGTAAACGTTTAGCCATAAGCCGGCCGCATATGCTTACCTTCTTGCCTTCCTGGAAACTGCTTATCACTTCGCCGATATCTAAGCGGTTAGGAAAAGGCTTATCGTAAACCGGCACACCCTGGCTTTTTAAGGCTTCTAATTTAGCCTTTCTCTGTTGGATAATCTCATTTATCTCCATATTCGTATAATTATATAGTATAAATGGGATTGTGTCAATCTGGATTAGAGTGTAAGCGGATGATAAAAAAGGCGCACCCCTTTTTTTGCGAAAATCTTTATTAACCCTTTATTAGAGAAGGAAATACGCCTTAGGTAATAGCCTGCAGGGCTTTTATTTCTTAGGCTTCATTTCCCCCCTTCAACTGTTTCCACTTTTCTTCGCCCACACAATCCCGTGCATATTTACACCAATCCACGCAAGTCGGCAATCTCTCCCGGCATACTAAACCCTTACATCTGGGACAGGCAACCTTTACTTCATCAGAAAAAATCTCTATCTGGTAGCCGCAGTCAGTACATTTGATAATCTCTGTTTTAAGGTTCCTGTCGTCCTGGCCGGGACATTTATTTAGCATTTTATCTTCTCCCCCTTAATGCCGATAACCACTTCTGTAAAAGGAATATCTTTTGCTGATTGAGAGATTGCCTCTCTGATTATACCTACAAACCCAAAACAACAGGGTACCTCCATATGGGCATAAGTGACAGATTTTATATTGTTCTCTTTTAAAATCCGGTTTATCTTCTCCTGATAACCTTTAGTATCGTCTAATTTAGGGCAACCCACCAATAGAATTTTATCTTTTAATAAATCCCTGTGGAAATCAGCATAAGCAAAGGCAACGCAGTCCGCGGCAATTAACAAAGCTGCATTATTTAGATAGGGGGCATGCGGCGGAATAAGATTAATTTGGATGGGCCATGTTTTCAGTTGAGATCCTGCCTTCCCTCTCAAATCCATCATTTTCGAACCGGGGCAAGCCGAAGAGCCGTGTCTATGGCCAAAACCAGCCTCTTTCTTCTCTAAGGAGACTTCTATCTTTCTCTCTCTAAGGATATCCATCGCCTCTTTCAAATATTTTTCCTGATTATGTTCTTTAAGATGTTCCAAATGCGCCCCTATTACATTCTTGCCCTGTTTTATAATGTTCTCCATCACTCTTCTTTCGCTATAATCCTGCGCTTCCCGTTCTTCAATGGTAATCGCGCCCTGCGGACAATGACCAAGACAAGCTCCTAACCCATCGCAGAATAAATCGCTTACCAATCTTGCCTTTTTATCTATAATCTGTATGGCCCCTTCCGGGCAATTGGGTATGCATAAACCGCAACCATCGCATTTTTCCACATCTATTTTTATGACTTTCCTTTTCGGCATCAGCTAGCTCCTTTCCCTTAATAAAGACGCTATAGTAATAGTCCGTAATTCTTTTATCACATACCGTTCGATATCATTTATTTTTTTTCTTAAGCCACAGCTGTTTTTATCAGGGCAAACCATCTTTTTTAAAAAACATTCATTCAGTCTTAACGGCCCCTGGAATATTTCCATTAAGTCCAGCAAATAAATCTTATTGGCGGCAACGGCTAATGAAAAACCTCCGCCCTGGCCTTTATAGGAGCGCAGTATCTTTTTCCTATTCAATATCTGCAATATCTTTCTTAAAAACGGCCGGGGGGTCTTTAATTCCTTGACCAATTCCCTGACAGATATTATTTTGCCTCTACGTTTGACAATAAAACATAAAGCCCTTAAGGAATAATCCGTATTTCTGGTGATTAATTTCATCTGGCGCTCCTTATCTTGGGTTTTTCAATAAAGATAACGGGAAAAGCCTGTCTTTGTCCGACGATATTCTTGAACAAAGACAGGCTCTGCGGGACAGTTTAAGGTCTTATCCGGGACCGGATACAACAGCCTTCTTTACAATGGGCTACCGGCCGGAGCATATATTTAATAGTTACATCCATTGACATCAGCCTCCTCTCTCCCAACAAATGATACCATAATAGTATCATTTGTCAAGAAAAATTTTTATCTGCCGAAAAAAGGCTGGATTTTGGCCTCTTCTATCTCCGGGAGGGATAGGGCCGCTTCGATATTAAAAGGCCCTATGCTTTGCCTTTCAATCTGAGAAACATAAGCCACGCAATCCAGAACCCCTGCCAGGTCTTCTGCCAGCTGCCGCACGTATGTGCCCCGGGAACATTTAAGATAAAATTGTACATCCGGTAATGCGAATTTTAGCAAACGCAATTCTTTGATTATTACTTTTCGGGGATTGCGTCTTACGCAAGCTCCGGCCCTGGCTAATCTGTAAAGGCGCCTGCCTTTATATCTGAGCGCCGAAACCATCGGCGGAATCTGCATAATCTCTCCTACATAAGCCATGAAAGCTTTTTTTACCAGTTCTTCGTTAATGTGGCCGAAATTCCTTTTTTCCAGAACCTCGCCTTCCAGATCTCCGGTTGAAGTCTTAACTCCCAGTGTCATTGTAGCCACATATTCTTTGTCGAAACTCAAGAATTTATCAAATAGTTTTGTACATCTGCCCAATAAAACCACTAATACGCCGGTAGCCTGAGGATCCAATGTCCCTGCATGGCCGACCTTACGCATATTTAATTTCTTACGCACATAATCCACCACATCGTGCGAAGTTATGCCCTTTGGCTTATTGACTACAATAATCCCGTCTCTCATTATTATAAATAGCTATGACCTTTCAAATATCCGGCGTAATCTTTCACCGCTTCTTCCAGGGTAAAAAATTTATGTTCTAACCCCGTCCTTTTTAACTTACTTAAATCAGCCTGGGTAAAATACTGGTACTTATCCCTGATTTCCGGAGGCATTTCAATATACTCTATATTCGGCTTAAGCCCTAAAGCAGAAAATAATGCCTTGGCAACATCATTCCAGCTTCTGGCAATTCCCGTGCCGACATTAAATATGCCTTTTTTATCAGGATGCTCGATAAAATAACAGACGATTTCTATGGCATCCTTAACATATATAAAATCCCTTTTTTGCTCTCCGTCGGCATATTCTTTTTTATATGACTTGAAGAGTTTGAGCTTGCCGCCTTGGCTTGCCTTATCAAACACTTTTGAAATCACGCTTCTCATATCATCCTTATGGTACTCATTAGGGCCGAAGACATTAAAAAATTTAAATCCCGCTACTTTATTTGACAGTCTGTTTTGTATCAGCCAGCCGTCAAAAAGCTGCTTGGAATACCCGTATAAGTTAAGGGGTTTGAGTTTCAAGGTAATTTCGTCATCATCGATATACCCGAACTCGCCTGCGCCGTAGGTTGCGGCGGAAGAAGCATAAAGAAAGGGAATGTTCTGCTTGAGAGCCCATTTAGCCAGCCTCTGGGAATATAAATAATTATTTTCCATCAGGTATGCGGCGTCGGATTCTGTTGTCGAAGTACAGGCGCCCATATGCAATATGATATCGGCCTGGCTCTTTAGCTTACCCGCTTCAAGACAATCAAGAAATTTATCCTTATCTATGTAGTCCCGGACCTGTTTACCCACCAGATTTTTCCATTTTTCAGAAGAGTCAAGGCGGTCAACGACTATAATGTCATTTATTCCCCGGTTATTCAGCTTCCAGATAAGGCAACTTCCGATAAATCCTGCCCCGCCGGTAACAATGATTTTCATCGCTGCTCCTTAAAAATAAAAATGTTTACCCTTTTATATGATACGGATAAAAACATTTTTAGTCAATAGTATTTAATTTAATACTTGAACAACAAAATTTTTTCTTGTATAATATTATTGGTGAAATTGATCCTTCGCGGCATCTGCCGCTTTAGGATCAATTTTTCCTTCTATAAGAATGTATGGGAAAAATTGAAGGAGGGTGATATGGAAGAAAGAAGAAAACACAGGAGATTTTCTACGAAAGAAAAGACATTGCTCGGCAAAGATGACGGGAATAAACAGGAGAGTTGTCTTATAGATATTTCACAGGGAGGGATGAAGATTCTTTGCGATAATGAAGTCAAAACCGGCAGCGTTATCTCCGGCCAATTTAAAATTCTTCCTAATCTGGGACCCTTCTACATCAGGGGAGAAGTGGCTTGGGTCAAACCCGTGGACGATAAAACAAATCCATTACATTTTGAGATCGGAGTTAAATTCAATAAGGTAAGCGCTCTTCCTATCTAAAATAAATAACCGCAATATTATTTTTTATTCAAGTTGTTTTTCTTTTCATCGGCTTCCAATTTAAACTTGCCGACACCTTCTTTTAATTCCATAGCCAGGCGCGCCAGTTCCTGGGCAGAAGCAGACATCTCTTCCATTGACGCGGTCTGCTCTTCTGTGCTCGAAGAAACTTCTTGCACTGTAGCGGCTGACTCTTTGGCAATTGTGGCTACTTCATTTATTGCCTTAACCACCCGCTCAACTTCTATAACGCGCGCCTCTCCGGCAACAACCACCTCATTGGCCATTTTGTTGGCTTCCTCAGCCGCTTTGCTAATTTCAATAAAAACATCGGCAATCTTTGCCACATGGATTTTACCTTCCTGAACTTCTTTAGAGCTTGTCTCAATGGTAGTAACCGCGCGATTGGTCTCACTCTGGATAGAACGGATAAGCCCGCCGATCTTTCTGACCGCTTCAGCGGAACCCTCAGCAAGTTTACGCACTTCTTCAGCAACTACGGCGAACCCTCTTCCGGCCTCACCTGCCCTGGCTGCCTCAATTGCCGCGTTAAGAGCAAGCAGGTTTGTCTGGTCGGCAATAGAAGTGATGGTCTCCGTGATTTCCCCGATCTGTTGAGACATCTGCCCTAAATTCTGGATAACTTTTGCGGCGTCTCCGACGGTTGCAGTAAGCCGATCTATCTTTTCCACTGTTTCCTGCGCAGTGGTACGGCCGGATACAGCCCGCATATTTGTCTGACCTACTGCCTGGCTTGCAGTCTGGGCATTAGCGACCATATGTTTAATACTCGCAGAGGTCTTTTCAATAGTCTCGAATGTCTCTTCTATCCTTTCTGCCTGGGTGGTTGCGCCTTTATTTACCTTCTGAACCGCTGTGGAAACTTCCTGCGTAGTAGCGTTCATTTCTTCCGCGGAAGACGACATCTCCTGGGCAGAGCTGGCTACCTTATCTGCGTTGGTGCGCACCTGGGAAACTATCTCCTTTAAACTCTGGGACATCTGTTTAAAAGCTCTTGCCAGGGCGCCGATTTCATCTTTGCCTTTCACTTCCATTTCTTTTCCCGATAAATCCCCTCCGGCGATTTGCTGTGCTAGGCCCATTACCCCGGTTAAGGGACCGACAATACCCCGCTGGACCATAAAATAATAAATTATACTCCCCGCAACCAATGCTATAAGCCCGATCAGAAACGAAACAAAAATAGTATTAAGAATAATGGAGTTAATATATTTGGTCGTATAGCCTATCCTTAAAGTGCCCATTCTTTGTCCGGCAGCCATAACAGGGACCGTTATTTCAAAGACATTTTTCCTCTCCGGATTATTACGCCTTATGAGCTCCTTAGTCTCTAACGCTTTTTTCTCAAAATCAGTTTGCTTAAAGAATTTATCTTTCACTCCTTCTTCCGAAGAGGCTACGCATCTACCATCATTGCCAAGCAAAAATGTGTATTCTACATCAATATCGCTCTTCTTGATCTCTTTGAGTATCTGAACGAGCCTGTCCCACTCTCCCACCATCATCGGGTCCCCGGCGGCGACCGCCACGTTAGCGGCAACAATCTCCGCTTTGCTGGATTGAGCCTCGAACAGTTTTTGGCGCGACCTGTATATGGTCACAAAGATAATCAAAAAACTTACCAGCAACATAATTACCAGAAAATAACCGATAATTTTTTGTTTGACACTGGATTTCATAAAAATATCCATTATCCGCTCCTCCTTGCTAATTAGCATCTAAAAAGACACTATCTCCTTTTATTCTTTTAGACAAAGAGAATAATTTTCTTTCTAGGGCGACCACAACATTATCCGCGTTTTAAAGAACACGGGTCCTTGCGTGCCCGCAAGGATTTCGTTAAATAAAAGCTTAGGGTGCTCAATTTTAGGCCGCGAAAGTATAAACTGGTTAGTTGGTTATCTACTTCCTAAGGCTACTCCAGTCTTTAACTTCCTTATATTTGCCGTCTTGAATCTGTGAGATATAAACCTTGTCTAATCCCAGATGGTCATAAGGCCCGTAATTTAAATGTAAACCTGTTCCCATCTCCCCTGCTTTAACCGTCTCAACAGCATCAATGTATTTCTCGCGGGTCAAATCTTTTCCTGCCCGCTTTAACCCTTCCACGAGGACTTTAGCGTTTACATATCCTTCCAAACTCA
>Ga0315268_10001338_pt1 | contig 28219 bp, 22 predicted proteins | sample C1_top_MG_FD_204535 | JGI IMG/M metagenome (GOLD analysis project Ga0315268, IMG submission 204535) | Sediment microbial communities from Yellowstone Lake, YNP, Wyoming, USA - C1_top | ecosystem: Environmental > Aquatic > Freshwater > Lake > Sediment | place: USA: Wyoming | collected 2017-08-01
TAGCTCGCGGAATACTTCCTTGCAGAATCCGTTGATGATCATGGACACGGCCTCCTCGCTGGAAAGGCCGCGCTGCCGCAGATAGAAAATCTGGTCTTCGCCGATCTTCGAGGTGGAGGCCTCGTGCTCCATGCGCGCCGTGGCGTTCTTCACCTCGATGTAGGGGAAGGTGTGGGCGCCGCACTGCTCGCCGATCAGCAGCGAGTCGCACTGCGTGTAGTTGCGGGCGCCGGTAGCGTTCTTCAAAATCTTGATCAGCCCGCGATACGTGTTCTGCCCGTGGCCGGCCGATATGCCCTTCGACACCACGGTGCTGCGGGTGTTCTTGCCCAGGTGGATCATCTTGGTGCCGGTGTCGGCCTGCTGGTAGTTGTTGGTGAGCGCCACCGAGTAGAACTCGCCGACGGAGTTGTCGCCCATCAGAATGCAGCTCGGGTACTTCCATGTGATGGCCGAGCCGGTTTCCACCTGGGTCCAGGAAATCCTGGAATTGCGCCCCGCGCACTTGCCGCGCTTGGTGACGAAGTTGTAGATTCCGCCGCGGCCTTCCTTGTCGCCGGGATACCAGTTCTGCACCGTGGAGTACTTGATCCGCGCGTCGTCGAGCGCCACCAGCTCGACCACCGCCGCGTGCAACTGGTTCCGGTCGCGGATGGGCGCGGTGCAGCCTTCCAGGTAGCTGACGTAGGCCCCTTCGTCGGCGACGATCAGGGTGCGCTCGAACTGCCCGGTTTCCGACGCGTTGATGCGGAAATACGTGGAAAGCTCCATCGGGCAGCGCACGCCCTTGGGCACGTACACGAACGAGCCGTCGCTGAACACCGCGGCGTTGAGCGCGGCGAAAAAGTTGTCGCTATACGGCACCACCGAACCCAGGTACTTCTGCACCAGCTCGGGGTGGTTCTGCACCGCCTCGGAAAACGAACAGAAGATGACGCCCTTTTCCGCCAGCTTCTTCTTGAAGGTGGTGGCCACCGACACGCTGTCGAACACGGCGTCCACGGCCACGCCCGCCAGCCGCTTCTGCTCCCCCAGCGGGATGCCGAGCTTCTCGTAGGTGCGCAGGATTTCCGGGTCCAGCTCATCCAGGCTGCCCAGGTTCTTCTTCTGCTTGGGCGCGGAGTAGTAAACGATGTCCTGGTAGTCGATGGCCGGGTACTTGACGTTGGCCCACTTGGGCTCGGCCTGCGCCTTTTCCAGCGAGGCCCAGTGGCGGTAGGCCTTCAGGCGCCACTCCAGCATGAATTCCGGCTCGTTCTTCTTGGCCGAGATCAGGCGAATGACGTCTTCGTTCAGGCCCTTGGGTATGCGGTCCTCTTCGATATCGGTGACGAAGCCCCACTTGTATTCCTGGTTCGCCAGGTCATGGATGAGGTCGTTTGTGCTCATTGAACTCTCCCCGAGGTCAGCGTTATGGAGGTGACGACGTTGGCGGCCGCCGGCGCCTCGGCGGCGAGGCGCAGCGGCCTGGTCAAATCCGCCAGGGTGATGCCGCGCAGGGCCCGGTGGAGGGCGCGGCCGATGATCTGCGAGTTGCCGCGCACCCCGCAGGAGCGTTCCAGTTCGCAGCACCCGGGCGACGTGCTGCACTCGGTGAAGCCGATCGGGCCTTCCAGGGCCTCGATGATCTCCGCGACGGAGATCTTCCCGGCATCGCGCGCCAGCGCATAACCGCCCTTCACGCCGCGCTGCGACACCAGCAGTTCCCGGTCCATGAGCAGCCGCAGGATCTTCACCACCGTGGGCAGCGGCAGGCGAGTCCCGGCCGCCAGGTCGCGCGCCGTGCGAAGCTGCCGGCCGGCGTCGTGAGCGACGCAGGTCATCAGCACGATGCCGTAATCGGTCAGCTTGTTAAGTCGGAACACCGCAGTCACCCCGCCGTCTTATTCAATACTAAAACGGTATGCATTGTAGATTCAACTCCCGCGCCGGGGTTGCAAAATGTGGCGTGCTTTTCGTTTACTTGGGCGGGAGGCCGGCGGCCTCCAGGGGCGCCGCAGGACGGTAGTCGAAGTAATTGTCGTCTTCCTGGCTGTTGTGGCTGAACAAACCCAGGATCTTGGCGTTGGCCTTCATGGAAAAGCGCTTGGGCAGCCAGACATCGCCGCTGACCGGCATCTTCTCCAGTTCGAAGCGCGTGCCCGGCTCCACCTTGGCCAGGAAGCCCTCAATCGAGACCGGGTGCACAACTTCGGCTTCCACTTTCACCCACTGAAAACTCCGGGTGTCGATCCACAGCTTGCCCTCCATGCCGGTGAGCACCTGGGTTTCGGTGTCGGGCGGCTGATACCCCGGGCGGGGCGTGGCGTCCAGCACGTACACCTGGTAAGGACCCAGCTTCTGCTCGCCTTCCAGGGTGAAATTGAAGGCCGCAGTCAACTGCTGCATCAGCATGTAGTCGCGCTTGCGGCCCTTTTCGTACTTGGCGATGCGCTGCGCCCTTTGCTGCGGGGTCTCGCGGCTGCGCTGGGCAATGACGGCCTGCAGCTTCTTTTCTTGCTGCGCCTGCTGCTGCGGGCTGAGCGGCTTTCCGTCGACCGCCACCAGGCGGTGGTACGAGGAGCCGAGGATCATCAGTACCTGGTAGGTTTTGGTGTGGCCATTTTCTTGGTCGCGCTCGAAGTGGTCGAACTTCGGGGCTTCCTTGAAATCGCGGTTGTTGGCCTCTACCGAGCGCCGGATGATGGTGCGCGCGTCCAACTGCGCCAGCGAGTTCGCGGCGGCAAACAGCGCCAGGGCCAGCAGGGTGATTTTGGGCATAGTCGAACTCTCGACCAAATCGGGCCTTCCTTTGTGAGGTGCAGCCACAGGGCAGAAAGTTGGCTGATTGCCGCCGGCAGGGCTATCGTGTATGCGCCCGTGCGGGCGGGTCTGAGCCCCGCGCCACGGAATCTGCCTGCGATTGCGGAGGCCTATGCCGCGCACCATCATTGAGCCGTTCCGTATCAAGAGCGTGGAGCCGATCCGCTGGACCACGCGCGAGGAGCGCCAGCGCCTGTTGCGCGCCGCGCACTACAACCTGTTCCTGCTCCCCGCCGACGACGTGCTTATCGACCTGCTCACCGATTCCGGCACCGGCGCCATGTCCACCGGGCAGTGGGCGGCCATGTACCAGGGCGACGAAAGCTACGCCGGCAGCCGCAGCTTCATCCACTTCCGCGACTCGGTCCAGGACATCTTCGGCTACCGGCACGTCATCCCCACCCATCAGGGGCGCGCCGCCGAGCGCATCCTGTTTCACGTCATGTGCCAGAAGGGCCACGTGGTGCCCAACAACACGCATTTCGACACCACCCGCGCCAACGTGGAGTTCGTCGGCGCCGAGGCCGTGGATCTGCCCATTCCCGAGGGCCGCCAGCCCGCTCAGCAGCACCCCTTCAAGGGCAACATGGACGTGGCCGCGCTGGAGCAGTTGATCGCGCGCGTGGGCTGCGAGCGCGTCCCGCTGGTCATGCTCACCGTCACCAACAATTCCGGCGGCGGCCAGCCCGTCTCCATGGAAAACGTCCGCGCCGTCAGCTCCCTGTGTCACCGGCACGGCATCCCGCTCTACTTCGACGCCTGCCGCTTCGCCGAGAACGCGTACTTCATCAAGCTGCGCGAACCCGGCTATGCGAACAAGACCCCGAAGGAAATCGCGCAGGAGATGTTCCGCTGCGGCGACGGTTGCACCATGTCCGCCAAAAAAGACGGGCTGGCGAACATCGGCGGCTTCCTCTGCACCAACGACGACCTGCTGGCGCAGCAGGAAAAAGACCTGCTTATCCTCACCGAGGGCTACCCGACTTACGGCGGCATGGCCGGACGCGACCTGGAAGCCGTCGGCGTGGGCTTGCAGGAGGCCCTGCACGAGACTTACCTGCGCTACCGCATCATTTCCACCGCCTACCTGGGCAATCACATCGCCGCCGCCGGCGTGCCCATCGTGCAGCCCCCGGGCGGCCACGCCATCTACATTGACGCGCGCGCCTTTCTGCCGCACCTCCCGCCGGAACAGTTCCCCGGGGTGGCGCTGGCCGCCGAGTTGTACCTGGAGGGCGGCATCCGCTCGGTGGAGATCGGCAACCTGATGTTTGGCGCCGCCGCCCAAATGGATCTGGTGCGCCTGGCCATTCCCCGCCGCGTCTACACCCAGAGCCACATTGATTACGTGGTCGAGATCATCCTGCAAGTCTGGGCCCGCCGGGAACAGATCGGCGGGCTCAAGCTGACCTACGAGGCCCCTTTCCTGCGCCACTTTACGGCGCGGCTGGAGCCGGTCAATACAGCCACCGCGGCGGATTGACGCGGATTGAAAGAGCGCGGCTTCCCAGGCTGCGGAAAAATTCAATTGCGTAGCCGTTTTGAAGGGGCGCGGCGGAACCTGTCCCGACCCTGAGCGAAGCCGAAGGGGAGGGAGCCGCGCCGAAGAAACCTTTATTTGTGTCATTCCGAGGGGACTTTAGTCCCCGAGGAACCTGCTTTTCGGAATTTTTCCGGCGGGTGGCCCACCCTTGTCTCGCCCTGAGCGCCAGCGAAGGGCGAGACAGGGTGGGGAGTTTCGAGCGGGCTTTAGCCCGCGAGGAACCTACTAACGGCTGACGATTTTCTGCAGCGAGGCCTCGTCCTCCACGTTGCCGCAGGATTTCGAGCGCTCGATCTGGCGCAGCAGGCCGCAGAGCACCTTGCCCGGCCCCACCTCGACGAAGCTCTCCACTCCGCGCCCGATCAGCACCCGCACCGACTGCTCCCAGCGCACCGCGCCGGTCACCTGCCGGATGAGCGCGTCGCGGGCCTTCTCCGGGTCGCAGACGGCCTCGCCATCCACGTTGGTGACCACCGGGACCCGCATAGGGTGAAACGTAAGCCCGCCCAGATCGGCGGCCAGGCGGTCCTGCGCCGGCTGCATCAGGGCGCAATGGAAGGGCGCGCTGACGGCCAGCATCACCGCGCGCTTGGCGCCGCGCTGTTTCGCCAGTTCCGCCGCGCGCTCTACCGCCGCCTTGCTGCCGGAAATCACCGTCTGGTCAGGGGAATTCAGGTTCGCCGGCTGGCACACCTCTTCCCCCGCCGACTCCTCACAAATCTGCTGCACCTGCGCGCTCGACAGGCCCAGGATCGCCGCCATGGCGCCCTCGCCCACGGGCACCGCCTCCTGCATGTAGCGGCCGCGATTGCGCACCGTGCGCACCGCGTCCGCGAAGCTGAGCGTGCCCGCGGCCACGTGCGCCGAGTATTCGCCCAGGCTGTGCCCGGCGACCATGGCCGGCGCCAGGCCCTTCTCCTGCAATACGCGGCAGGCGGCGGCCGACACGGTCAGAATCGCCGGCTGCGTGATTTTCGTCAGCCGCAGCTTCTCTTCCGGGCCCTCCCAGCACACCTGCGACAGCTTGTAGCCGAGCGTCTCGTCGGCTTCCTCGAACGTCTGCTGCGCCACCCGGTACAGCTTGGCCAACTCGCGCCCCATGCCCACCGCCTGCGAGCCTTGCCCGGGGAAAAGAAATGCCATGTTCTCGCTCATGCTTCAACGTTTCCCTTGAAGAAGTCAGAAGTGACACGACAAAAGTCAAAAGTATACGAGGCCTGCGGCTTCTTACTTCATTCTTTTCACTTTTGACTTTGAAAGAACTTGTGCAGCCAGTCGGAAATCCCGGCGGGCTCGCCGGCGGACTCGCTGGCTCGCGCCGCGGTGGAGGCGGCGGAGTGATGGCGGCGCGGCGCCGCCAGTCCGCGCTCGATCTTGGAATTGATGTTCAGCTCCACGAACTCCGCGGCCACGCGGATGGCATTCTTGATGGCGTGGGCATTGGACGAGCCGTGGCTGACCATGCACACTCCCTTGATGCCCAGCATGGGAGCGCCGCCGTACTCGGAATAGTCCACCCGCTTCTTGAAATCCTCGAAGGCGCGGCGCGACAGCAGGTACCCGACCTGCCGCGCCAGCGTGGCGTTCAGCGAATCCTTCAGCGTGTCGCGCACCATTTCGGCCAGCCCCTCGGAGACTTTCAGCGCCACGTTGCCGATGAACCCGTCGCACACGATCACGTCCACCTTCCCGTTGTACAGATCGCGCCCTTCCACGTTGCCCACGAACTTCAGCGGCAGTTGTTTGAGTAACTGGTGCGCGCGGCGGGTGAGTTCGTTGCCCTTGGACTCCTCTTCGCCGATGGAGAGCAGCCCGACCCGCGGGTTCTCCTCGCCGAAGATGCTGCGGAAGTAAATCTCTCCCATTACCGCCCACTGTTCCAGGTGGTGCGGCTTGGAATCCACATTGGCGCCCACGTCGAGCATGATGCTGGCGGTGCCTTTGGCGGTCGGGAAGACCACGGCCAGCGCCGGCCGGTCCACCCCGGGCAACGCGCCCAGCACCATCTTGGCCGTGGCCATGGCCGCGCCGGTGTTGCCGGCGGTGATGAAACCGCCGGCCTTGCCGTCGCGCACCAGGCGCAGGCCGACGCGCATCGTGGAGTCGCGCTTGGCCCGCACCGCCTGCGCCGCCTTTTCCTGCATGCCGATGACCTCCGTCGCCGCCACGACGTGGATGGCCTCGCGCGGGGCGGTGGCATGATGCCGCAACTCGGCCCGGATCTGCTCCACCGGTCCGACCAGCGCCACCTGCACATCGTGCTGTCTCGCGGCCAGGATTGCGCCTTCCACCTCAGGTTTCGGCGCACGGTCCGAGCCCATCGCGTCGACGGCTATGACGGTTGGCATGGCTTGGGGCTCTAGGCTCCAGGCTCCAGGCTCCAGGCGGCAAGCTTCATGTACAACGCCTAGAGCCTACAGCCTTGAGCCTAAAGCCTGGTTCTAGCTCGCTTCCTTGACGGTCAGGACTTCGCGGCCCTTATAGTAGCCACATTTCGGGCAGGCGCGATGGGGTAATTTCTGTTCGTGGCAGTTGGGGCACTCGGAAAGCGAGCGCGCCGTCAGAAAGTCATGCGCACGCCGTTTTGAGGTGCGCGCCTGGGAATGTCGCCGTTTGGGATTCGCCATATGATCCTTCGCTTCGCTCAGGACGACTCGCTGAGCGAGTCGGTTTTCCAGTTTCCGGTTGATGCCGCTGATTGATCTTGCCGGGCTAAGTTTCCAGCTTGTCTTTCAATCCGCGCAGGGCACTCCAGCGCGGGTCGGGAGGCGCCGGCACGCAATCGCAGGCGCCCTGGTTCAGGTTCTGGCCGCACTGCGGGCACAGGCCCTTGCAGTCCTCGCGGCAGACCACCTTGTAGGGCAGCGCCAGCAGGATCTGCTCCCGCAGCAGGTCTTCCAGCAGCAGCCCTTCTCCGGTGTAGTAGCCGATTTCCGCTTCCGCCTGGGTCACGGAAATCTCCTCTCGACCGGCGTCAATGCCCCGCGGCCGGTAGAGCAGGTCAAAATCGCGGTCCACCTCGCGGGCTGCCGGTTGCAGGCAGCGGGCGCACAGCAGTTCCACCGGCGTGGCCACGTTGCCCACCACGCGGATGTCCTGGATCACGCCCTTGCGGCCGTGGCGCTCCTCGATCAGGGTAGCCCGGCCGCTGGCCCGCAGCGCGCCCGACTGCCGCATATCGGGGCCCAGATCCAGAGTTTCCGGGGCAAGCTCTTCCCGGAAATTCAGGTCTTTCTGCTGCAGATCCAGGATACTGATGAACATCGCGGCGCCGCCCGAAATCCCAGCCAGCCAACTGAACCCGGCCGCACTGACGGCAGGGTTCTCCCCTGGGCCAAACCTTAACAATACCGGCGCAAGGCCCGTAGTGTCAATGCTTTCGGCCTATTGGTAGTGTCTCAGTTTGGATGTGGTATATGATTATTGTTCGGCGAGTTGGCCCTTGACTAATTCTGCGAGATAGTCCGCCATTACGGATATATCGATGTGACCTTCAGCCCAAGCCTGATCGGCCGCCCTTAGCGCCTCGTAATAGGGCTGGCGGTTTTCCCGAATGCGCTCCGGCACGATCTTCTTGCCCGGCAATAACGCTCCGTACTGGAGGCAGATTAAGTAATAACATGCCGCCCTTGCTGTCCTGCCATTCCCCTCAACGAATGGATGTATCCAGTTAAGCCTCCACAGTGCGTACGCCGCCAGGCTGGTCGGGTGATCGCCGACACCCTCCGCACCCCAGTTCTCGTGGATGAATGAAAAAAACATGTCCATGAGGTGGGGGACTTTTTCAAAGTGGGGCGGGATGTGATCACCGACATAAATTGGCTCTTCGCGGAATCTGCCGCCGAACTGCGCAATGTTGGCAACAGCGGCGTAGTTCAAGGCCCAGAGTGTGTATTTGTCAAAAGCTTCGATACCCTTGATCAAACCGATCTCAACACAGTTCGAGAGCAGGTCATATTGGCGCAACAGGTTATGCTCTTGAATTCTGTTATAGAATTCCGGATTGTCTTTCTCGCGGACGGACATGAAAGAAGACGATAGCCCGCTCGACAACCGAGCGGGCCACACGCCGCATTATACTTGCAGCTTGATGTGCTGAGAGGCCTTCTTAACGCTTTCTTTCGTGATGTTCTTCGCGCTGGCGGGGGCGTTGCCGAACGCGAAGCTGATTCTTTGTTCGCGCAGGTCATCCTCTGTCACAGGCGTGCGACGCGATGCTTCCAAGAGCTTTTGCAGCTCTGGGTCTGCCTTGATGTGTCCGAGGAATGGTTTTCTCTCTGGCATAGGTCGTTGCCCCTTTCTCCCTCTGTTCGACTCTCACCCCCGACAGTGCGGGTACGAATCATAGCGCGCGGGCTAACGATGTCAATATGTTAGCACGCGTTGCCTGTGGATTACTTGGATTCGCCTCTGTGAGTAATGGGTTGAATGTCTTTTTGGAACTGCCTGCGCGTGAATGGCTTGTTGCCTCAGTTTGCAAGAAGTGCAATTTCTTCTAGCGTCCAAACATGATCGCTCAAGCCAGCCGCTGCGCTGCGAGACAGGCAATATCGGCGCGTTCTGCCGGTGAGAGGGTCTTCGCCCTACCTTGCCGCCCTTGAGACCGCCGCTTCTGTCGCGAACAGAAGCGGCTCTCTTTTTTACATCCTGCCACATCCCGCGTTTGACCGCTACCCTGTGCAAATTGAAACTGAGACACTTTCGGCCTATTCCAGCGGGGTGGTGCAATTGCTGCCACCGCTGCCATCGTAGGTGATGCGCGGCACCTGGTCGGAGCAGAAGCCGCGCCGTCCGGTCTGGCCCTGCAGCAGGGGCGTGGCCACCACCTGGTAGCCGCTGACCGGGTTGCCCGTGGCGTTGACGATGGAAAACTGGTAGCCCGCTTTCGGACACGGCTGCGTGGGGCATCCCAGCACCCAATCCAACAGGCCAGCGGCATCTTTGCTGACCGGCTGTCCTCCCGTCGGTCCCGCCAGCTTGGTCAGCTTGTCGGCGAACCCGGCCTCCGGATACGACAGCGCGTAGGTGGTTTGCGCGGTGGCGATAGCCCGCAGTGACGACACCGCCGAGGCTTCGTTGGCCGACATCTTCGAGCGCAACAGGTTGGGAATGGCCATGGCAGCCAATGCCAGAATGATGGCCACCACGATCAGCAACTCAATCAGCGAGAAACCGGCTTGTCGCCGCATGCTATTTCCTCGTCGCACGGACACTGAGCAAAGTGGGGGCGGGACGCCGCAGAACAATATCAAATCCTGGGGGGATTTCAACCATTTCGGCGCCGGCTGTCTGGGGCGCCATGGCCGGAACTGGGAATCGTACGGGCCCGGCTCCTCAGGAAACCTCGCGGCGCTGGTTGCGCGCCAGATCCGAGAAAAGCACCACCTGGTTGCGGCCGCGGCGTTTGGCCTCGTAGAGGGCGGCATCGGAGGCGTCGATCAGGTCACGCTTGAACTGCGCGTCCACGTCGAAAACTGCCACCCCGATGCTGATCGTCAGGTGTTCGGGCGCGCGCGGCGAGCCGGCGAAAAACTTCGCCTGCTCCACCGCCCGGCGCAAGCGTTGGGCTACCAGCATGGCGCCCGGTTCGCTGGTCTCCGGCAGGATGAGCACGAACTCCTCGCCCCCGTAGCGCGCCACCGTATCCACCTCGCGCATGTCCTTCATCAGGATCGAGGCCAGGTCGCGCAGCACCTGGTCGCCGGCATGGTGGCCGTAGGTGTCGTTGAGCTGCTTGAACAGATCGATGTCCACCATCAGCAGCGCCAACTGGGTCTTCTTGCGCTCGCTGCGCTTGATTTCCATCTCCAGTTGCTGCTCGAAGTAGCCGCGGGTCTTCAGCCCGGTCAGGAAGTCGGTGAAGGCGAACGTGATCAGGCCCTCGTTGGCATACTCGCGGGTCAGCAGGTTCTCAGCCACCAGTGACAGCACCCACAGCAACTGCGCGTCCTCGCGCGTGAACCCGCCGGCCGCGGAGGAGAACAACTGCAGCGATCCCAGGGGCCGGTTGCTGACCAGCAGCGGCAGCACCAGGGCGGAGCCGGCGCCCAGCGCTTGCAGCAGCGCGTCGGCCTGCACGTTGTGCCCCTGCGAAATCAACAGCGGACGGCTGTATTTCGCCGCCCAGAAATTCAGGATGTTTCCCCGTTCCAGGAAGTCCTTGGGCTGACTTTCCAGGCCGCGGTTGACCCGCAGCTTGACCTGCTCCTGGGGATCGTCCCAGAAGTAGACCAGGGCCCGCTCGTACCTGACCATCTCGCCGGCAAAATCGCACACCAGGTTCAGGGTGGCGTCGAACTGCATCGGCAGGCCCGACAGCATGCTCAGCCGCAGGATGACGTTGATATCGCGCCAGCGCTGCTGGATCGTCTGCTGGCTGAGCTCGGAAAACACCTCGACCACGAACATTTCCGGGGGACACGAATCCGAGGCCTGAAATTCCAGAGGCATGGCCGAAGTGGGCCGAAGCGGGCGCACCTACCACAAAGCACGCCCGATACCACTTGCGCAAACTGCCTGCAACCGGGGCTGTGACCCTGATTTTGCAGACGCTTGCGGGCCACGTCCCATTTCGGGCGGCGGGCCTTAGGGAACAAAACTGCCCGCCTGCCGAGCTTCGTCCCGAAATTGGGCACCGGGCGACAGCATTGCTGTAAGTCACTGCTCAGCCAGGCGCAATATGCGCTCCTTCCTCCCTAGGATGAGGCCCGTGTTTCCATAGGTTTGCACTTCGGGTTCATTTTGGAACCCCTATTGCAACAACTCTGGCCCTGGGGTGGGGGTACAAATGAAGGGGGAGAGCACCGAACAGGAACTCGTCGCTGAACTCTGTCACCGGATCAACAGCCCATTGGCGGCCATTCGCAACGCCATGTACCTGTCGGCATGCCGCAGCAGCGATCCCGAGGTGCTGCGTTACCTGGAACTGGCCAATGAAGAAATCACCGCCATCGCCCGCATTTTGCGCGAGGCGCGCTTTATTCTCGGCGACCTTCCGGCTCTGACCATGCCGCCGGCCAACGACCACCGCCACCGGGGCGCCGCCGCCTGAGCGCGCTCGGCCTGCCCGTGCCGCGCGGTTCCTCTCCCGAGGACTGCTTTCCCGCTATGGGATTGCCGAGATACTGCGCGACCGTTTCGCATTGCTGTCCTTGACAAGAGGGGCTACGATAGTAGCCGGACGTACACCCGCGCCCATAAGTTCGTTATCAATACCTAGCCGTTACTCCCGTACGTGAGGCCCTTGTCTACCTTCCGCGAGCGCGGTCTGTCTGCCGCCTCGGATCGACCGGAGAACTCGTATGGCATGGTACGCCTATTGCATCGCCGAGCAGCAAGCCTTCCAGAGCGGCACGCGCGCCCGCCGGCCTTTCCCCCTTGCCGGCCTGCGCGGCGTCGAAGGAGCGCAGGTGCTGGCCTATCCCAGCGGCGAGTTCGTCATCGTGGTCAGCGAATACGCCCACTCCGGCCAACTGGACCAGCAGGCCGTGCTGGAACACGCGCGGGTGGTAAGCGAGTGTTTCCGCTCCACTACCGTGCTGCCCTTCCGCTTCGCCACCGTCTTCGACACTGACGAGGCGCTGCGGCGGGCGGTGCGCGCCAACCGCAAAGCATTCACTGAAAGCGTCGCCCGGCTGAAAGGCAAATCCGAAATGCATCTGAAAGTCGTGGTGCGCGACGGCAGCCTGCGCGACGTGATGCCGGAGGCTGCCTTGCCGGCCAATGCGGGCAGCGAGTATTTGAGCAAGCTGCACCAGTTGGCTACCCGCAACCGCGAGCGTCAGACCAGGGCGCGCGCCGTCTCCGTCCAGGTGCACAAGCTGTTCCTCCCCCTGGAACAGGAAGTGAGCTGCAAGAAGGTGGATTCGGGCGGGCTGCTGATTGACATTGCCCACCTCATCGACTCCAGCGCGGTCGAGAAGTATCACAACCGCTACAGCACCGCCACCCGCCAGTTGAAGGATTGCCAAGTCGCCATCAGCGGGCCCTGGCCGCCCTATCACTTCACTCCCGGCAAGCTGCGCACGGTGAACAGCTAGGACAAGGAAAAAGGTCAAAAGGGAAAAGTAGAAAGTCAGGAGCGGCGCTATGACTTTCTACTTTTCCCTTTGTCACTCGGCCCCCGGGTGCCCCGTCCAAGCCCGCTTTTGGCTTGGGCGGGGGGTTTTCCCGAACCGTCCCCAAATCGCTAAATCACAAATCACTAAATTCCCCCGGGTGCCCCGTCCAAGCCCGCTTTTGGCTTGGGCGGGGGTTTTTCCGGCACGGTCCCTGATCGCTGCTTAATCGGCGCCGCGGGCGCTGGCGCTGAACAGGGTGGTCTTGAGGAAACTGCGGGGGTTGACGGGCACGTTGCGCACCCAGACTTCGTAGTGCAGGTGGGGGCCGGTGCTGCGTCCGCTGAGGCCGACGTGGCCGATGACCTGGCCGCGGCGAACGGTCTCTCCCTCGGCGACGGCGAAGCTGGAAAGATGGCCGTAGCGGGTGATAAAGCCGTGGCCGTGGTCAATCTCAATCATGCGGCCGTAACCGGCGTAAAAGTCGGCAAAGGTGACGACGCCGTCGGCCGGGGCGATGACGCGCTCGCCGTAAGTGGCGGAAATATCCACCCCGCGGTGCTTGGACCCCTCGCCGTTGAACGGGTCAATGCGGTCGCCAAAGGCGCCGGTGATACGGCCTTCCACGGGCCATAGGTTAGGGGTCTGCGCCAGTTGCAGCCAATCGGCGGTGGTCAGGCCGCGGCGCGCGCCCATGCCGATGGCGATGGTGGCCACGCCGCTCAGGGCCGAGGTGCGGAGGGCGGAGAACTGCTCCAGCGAGCGCCGTACCTGGGCGTCGCGAATCTCGGGGGCGACCTGGGTGCGGGCCAGGATGGGCTCCGACTTCAGGCCGTAGATGGCGGAAACTTCGCTGGCCAGCGAGCCCAGGGAGGCCACCTGGATGTCGCGTTCCTGGGCCACCTTCTCCAGGCGGGTGTAGCGGTTCTTGAGCTGTTCCTTCTCGGCACGCACCTGGTTGAAGCGCATCACCTTCATCAGCATGCGGGTGTAGGAGCCGGCGATGCCGGTGATGCTGAGCATGCCGATGAGGGCGCCGGCGGCGAAGACGCAGGCGTAGTGCAGAGGAATGGGAATCTTGCGCAGTTGGCCCTCGTTGTCGCGGGCGACAAAAAGGATGTAGAAACGCTTGCGCAAAAGTAACTCTCCGATTCCGAAAGGCACCAAGCCCGGTTACCCAATGGTGGCGAAAACGGCACGCGCTAGGGACTTGCTCCGCTGTGGGCGAACGACGGAGCTACATGGGAACGGCAAAGTTACCAGTGGGTTGTACGGGGTGTCAAGATGGATTCCTCTGTCTGAAGGCCGAGGACGGGGTGGCAAAGTGGTAAATGGACTTTGGTGGCGGGGTGAAGAAGTGGTCAGCGGGCCAAAACCCCGCCCAAGCCAAAAACGGGCTTGGACGGGGCACCCTCCGGCGACCTCATCCCACTTCCACCAGGCCGTAGCGGCGCTGCCAGTGGGCGCGGAGGTGGACGAGGGCGCGGCTGATTTCAGCGGCCGGGAGCTCGGAATTGGGGCCTGCCAGCACGGCGGCGGCCTGGCGGCGCGCCAGTTCCAGCAGTTCCCGGTCGCGGATCAGGTTAGCGACGCGGAAGCCGGGCAGTCCGGCCTGGCGGGTGCCGAAGAACTCGCCCGGGCCGCGCAGTTCCAGGTCCACCTCGGCGATCTCGAAGCCGTCAGTGGTGCGCACCATGGTGTGGAGGCGCTGCTCGGCCTCCAGGGTGACTTTGCCGCCGGTCACCAGCACGCAAAAGGACTTGGCGGCGCCGCGCCCGATGCGCCCGCGCAACTGATGAAGCTGCGAGAGGCCGAAGCGCTCGGCGTGCTCGATGACCATAACGGTGGCGTTAGCAACGTCCACGCCGACTTCGATCACGGTGGTGGAGACCAGCACATCGATTTCGCCGGCCTGGAAGCGGCGCATGATGCTGTCTTTTTCGTCGGCATCGAGGCGGCCGTGCAGCAGGCCGATGCGGAGGCCGGGCAGGATGCGGCGGCGGATTTCGTCGTACATCCTGATGGCCGCCTTGAGCTCGCGCTCTTCGTTCTCCTCGATCACCGGGTAGACCACGTAGGCCTGGTGTCCGGCGGCGGCCTGCTTGCGCACGAAGGCGAAGACCTCGTCGGAGCGCTCGTCGCCGACGCGGCGGGTGACGATGGGGGAGCGGCCGGGCGGGAGCTCGTCGAGGATGCTGACGTCGAGGTCGCCGTAAAGGGTCAGGGCCAAGGTGCGCGGGATGGGGGTGGCGGTCATGACCAGGGTGTCGGGCTGGAGGTCGGAAGGCCGATGGCCGATGGTCGATGGTCGATGGCCGGAAGACTCGTCATCGGCAGCCAGCGCCTTTTTCATGAGTTTCAGGCGCTGCATGACGCCGAAGCGGTGCTGCTCGTCGACGATCACCAGCCCGAGGTTGCCGAACTCGACCTTTTCTTCGATCAGGGCGTGGGTGCCGATGACGAGTTGAGCGTGGCCGTCGGCGCTGTGGCGGCGGGCGTCGCGCTTGCGGCTGGGGTCGAGAGAGCCGGTGAGCAGCAGGATGCGGTAGCCGGCCTGCTCCAGGATGCGGCGGGCGCTCAGGTAATGCTGCGTCGCCAGGATTTCGGTGGGCGCCATCAGGGCCACCTGGTAGCCGTTTTCGATGGCGATGATGGCGGCTTCCAGGGCGACGATGGTCTTGCCCGATCCGACGTCGCCTTGCAGCAGGCGGCGCATGGGCAAAGGCTGGCGCATGTCGTCGGCAATTTCCTTGATCACCCGCTTCTGCGCCGCCGTGGGGTGAAACGGCAGGATGCGCTTGACCGCCTGGCGAATGCGGTCGTCGATGGGGAAGGCGATGCCGGGCAGAGCGCGCAGACGCTTACGCTTGAGCTCCAGGCCGAGTTCGAGGAAGAACAGCTCTTCGAAGATGAGGCGGACTTGCGCCGGGGTGCGGGCGGCTTGCAGGTCGTTGAGACGGGCGCCGTCGGGCGGCCAGTGGGCCAGGCGGAAGGCGTCGCGGCGCGGAATGAGGGCCAGGCGGCGGCGCACCGCGGCGGGGATGGCGTCGGGGATGTCGGGGGTGAGGTTCTCCAGGGCGTTGTGGATGACGCGGCGGAACCAGCGCGAGGTGATCTTGCCGCCGCCGGCGGATTCGTAGATGGGCACGATGCGGCCGATCTCGAGCGATTCGGCCAGGGCTTCGCGGGCTTCGTCGCCGTCGGGGCCGCCCAGGATTTCAAACTGCGGATTCACCAGTTCCAGCCGCGCCCGCCCCATCCTGGGCTCGTCCACCTTGCCGTAAAGCGCAACCAGCTGGCCGGGCTGGAATTTATCCTTCAGGTAGGTGCCGTTGAACCATATGCACTTCAGGGTGGAGCGGGTGAGGCGGCCGAAAGCGGGGAATTCCGAGGGGAAATCCCCACCCTTTTCGCGCCCGCCGTTGGCGCGAAAGGGTGGGGCACCCCCGGGTTCTGGCGAAGGGTGGGTCGGGTCGCCGACGGTGAGCTCGAAGATGGGCATGCGGCGGGTGCGGAACAAGGCCGAGGTGCGCACCTCGGCGATGATGCTGGCCATCTCGCCGGCGCGCAGTTCGCTGATGCGCCGCGGATTGAGCCGGTCCTCGTAGCGGAAGGGCAGGTAATACAACAGGTCCTCGACGGTGCTGATGCCCTTGGCGGCCAGCACCTCCGCCAAACGCGGCCCGATGCCCTTCACGTACTGGACCGGGGTATGGAGTTCGAGCATGTGCCTTCTAGTTTCAGGTTTCAGGTTTCAAGTTTCAAGTGGGATTGGCTGAACACGGAGGCACGGACCCGGGGAGCGCTCCGGTTAAAATCCGATGAGGCGGGCGGCATGCGGCTTGCGTCGGCGGGCGACGCCCTCCATCGCTTATCTGAGCGGTCTGGTATGGGAAACATCGTGGCGCGCAATTTTGCGAAAACGCTGGTGGCGGTGGTGGCCGGTAACCTGATCTATTTTTTTCTGCTGATGCCCCTGCTGCCAGCGGCGGGGCGGCACCAGATCTTCCGCGCCGACTGGGGGCTGCTGATTGATTTCTGGGTGTGCGTGGCGGTGTACGGCGTGATCGAACTGTTGCTGCGGCACAGAAGAGGGCGTGCAAGCAGCCGGTAGATTCAGTGAGAGCTGCGCCGGGTGCCCCGTCCAAGCCCGCTTTTGGCTTGGGCGGGGATCTCTCCACACACAAACAAAGCTCCCGGGGGCCACGAGTACAGTCCTGCACTGATACACAAGGCTGTCTCCGCAAGGTGTGATGGCGTACACTATCGCCCATTATTTCGGCATGCAGAAGATCGCCATACTTTACGACGCCAGCCAGGCCGTCATCTCCACGTTCGATCTGGATGAGGTCCTGAGCCAGATCCTGTGCATCCTGCGGGATTACTTCCACCTGCGCCACGTCGCCATTCTGCTGATGGACGCGGAGAGCCAGGCGCTGCACGTGCGCACCCACGCCGGCTGGAACAAGGACAGCGTAGAGTACCGCCCCAATCCCGGCAAGGGCCTGATCGGGACCGCGGCCAAGCTGAAGCGGCCGATCTATGCCCCGCGCGTGGCCGAGGACCCGCGCTACATCATGACCATCCCGAGCACCAAGTCGGAGCTGGCCATTCCTTTGCTGGTGCGCGATGAGGTGGTGGGCGTGCTCGACTGCCAGAGCGATCAGGAAGACTTCTTCGAAACCGAAACCATCGACCTGCTGACCCTGTTCTCCACCCAGGCCTCGATCGCGCTGCAGAACGCGCGCCTGTACTCCCAGGAGCAGCGCAAGGCGGCGCAACTGGAGGCCATCAACGCCATCGCGCGCCAGACCACGGCGGCGCTGGAGATCCGCGAACTGCTGGAGAAATCCTGCGACGTGATTTTGCAGGCCTTCCCGGTCGACCATGTGGCGATCTTGCTGCGCGAAGAGGGCGGGCTGGTGCTGCGGGCGCATCGCGGCAAGCTGACGCTGCGTTTTCCGGAAGGCGGCGAACTGCCGGCCGGGGCCGGGCTGAGCGCGCGCGCCCTGGAATCGGGCAGGCCGGTGGTGGAGAATGACGCGCTCTCGGTCGCCGGTTACGTGCGCGGCTTCGAAGAGACGCGCTCGGAAATGTGCCTGCCGCTGATCTCGCTGGGCGAAACCGTGGGCGTGCTGGCGCTGGACAGCTCGCGCCTGAACGCCTTTCAGCCCGGCGACGAGCAGCCGCTGGAGTCGGTGGCCGACATCTGCGCGGCCGCCATCCAGAACGCGCGCTATTTCGACCGGGTGCGGCAGTTGGCTTACATTGACGGCCTCACCGGCATCTTCAACCGCCGGTACTTCGAGATGAGGGTGGTGGAGGAAATCGAGCGCGCCCGCCGCTACCAGGGCGGGCTGTCGGTGATCATGATCGACATCGATCACTTCAAGCGGCTGAACGACGAGTTCGGCCACCTGCTGGGCGACGAAGTGCTGCGCCAGGTGTCCACCATCTTTTCGCAGAACCTGCGCAAGGTGGACGTGGCCTGCCTCTACGGCGGGGAAGAATTTGTGATCCTGGCGCCGCAGACCTCCGCCGGGCACGCCCGGGCGGCGGCGGAAAAGCTGCGCCGCGTGGTCGAGGGCTGGCACTTCCCCGGGGTGCCGCGGCCGGTGACGATCAGCGCCGGCATCTCCAACCTGCCCGACCACGGCCAGAACCGCGATGAACTGGTGAAGGCCGCCGACCAGGCGCTGTACGCGGCCAAGCAGGGCGGACGCAACCGGGTGGTGATAGCTGAAGCGATAGCCAGTTCCCTGGGAAAGCTCTGATTGACTGCGGTTCCTTGAAGGGACCGCCTTCAGGCCGTCCGTAAAGGCCGCAAAATGAGCGCGGCTTTAGCCGCCGAAGCCGCGCCCTTTCAAGAACACATCCAAATCGAGTCTTTCCGCAACCTGCTAAATCGCAGATCACTTGCTGGCGCCGCCGTTGTCCTGCTGCGGGCCCATGAGGTCGGGCCGCTGGATGCGCATGCCGAAGTACTCGGCGACGGGGTGCAGGCTGTCGTTGAGGAGCACGCGGGCGCCCAGGGTGACGCCGCGGCGGGGGCGCTGGTCGGGATAGTCGAAGCGCAGGTCGTAGAAGCGCACCAGGTAGCCGGGCGAGGGGGCGGCGAGGCGCTCGACCTCGGTGACGGGATACTGCGCCCAGTCGAGATAGACGCGGCCGAGGTAGGTGTCCTTGGCGGCGTCGGTGACGTCGGTTTCGGGGCGCTTGAAGCGGGTCTGGGCGCGGCCCTCGGGGTCCACCTCGGGGGTGAAGGAATTGACGATGACGCGGTCGTAGAAAGTTTCGGTCTCCACTACGCCGTACCACTTGAAGGGATTGAAGTAGTAGGGATAGGCGCTGACGCGCAGGGGCTCGGCGCCGTGGTAGAGGCGCGCGTCTAGGGCGGCCAGGGCGCGGCGGTGCTGGTAATCGCGCAAGCCCCAGAGCGCCAGCACGAGCAGCAGCGCGACTACGGCGCCGGTGCGTCCGCGGGCCCCGCGGCCGCGCACCCCGATTTCCTCGTTGATCAGGGCAAACAACGAGGGCAGCGCCAGGCCGGCGAAAAAGATGATGTAGAGCACCGGCTCGAAAATGAAAACGATATCCCACGAGTACCACTTGTAAGAGAAGGGCTCGAAGGGGCGGATGCCGTAGCTGTTGGTGTAATCCAGCAGGATATGGCTGAGCGCGGCAATGCAGGCAAAGCCATAGAGCAGAGGCCAGCGCGGCGCCTTGGCCGGGTCGGCGCCGCCGAACACCCCCACCCTAGCCAAAACCGGGCTAGGGTGGGGCACCCGCTCAGGACCCACCCTAGCCAAAACCGGGCCAGGGTGGGGCACCCGCAGGCGCCACAGCAGGTAGATGAAAGCGAGTACCAGGCCGGCGACAAAGGGGACGGCGACAAAGCTGTGGGTAATGCCGCGATGGTGGGCGAAGCCGTAAATGGGGCCGCGGAGGTAGGCGAAAACGTCGATGTCGGCGGCCTCGGCCGCCAGCACGCAGGTGGCGGTGGCCAGAGCCGTCTTGCGGTTCAGGCCGGCGGCGCGGCTGATGCAGGCGCCGGTCAGGAAATGGGTGAGAGGCTCCAAGAATTAGAACATAGCATTTTCGCCAGAAACCTGCTGCTTGAGTCCCGAGTCGCGAGTCCCGAGTCCCGAGTCGCGAGTGCCAGGAGCGAGTCCCGAGTCGCGAGTGCCAGGAGCGAGTCCCGAGTCCCGAGTCGCGAGTGCCAGGAGCGAACTTGGCTGCTACACTGGGCGCGATCAAGGAGAGAAAGAGCGATGTCCAAGCCCGTCCCGGCCGGAACGCGCGCCGAAATAGAGCAGGTGGTGGAGTTCAAGCACACGCTGACCGCGGTGCATCCCAAGCTGCCGCCGGTGTACTCCACACCGTGCATGATCCAGCTCATGGAAGAGGCCTGCTACTGGGCGTTGCAGCCCTACGCGGAAGATGGCGAGATCACCGTGGGCACGCACATCAACGTCGCGCACCGGGCCGCCACCGGGATCGGGGCCAAGGTGAAGGCGGAGGCGGTGATGGAATCGTTCGACGGCCGGTTCTACACCATGCGGGTGCGGGCCTGGGACGAGACCCAGGAGATCGGCAGCGGGACGGTGAACCGCGCCTTCGTCAACATCCGCAAGTTCATCGGGAAGGTGAACAGCAGAGGCGGGCAGGGGTAGCTGAAAAACTAGTGGTGTCCCGCAACTTCGCGTCATAAGGTCGAGAATGTCATCCTGAAGCGAAGCGAAGGATCTATGCATTGATTTCCAAATACATAGGTTCTTCGCTCCCTTCGGTCGCTCAGAATGACAGTTCGGAAATTGTTCCACGAAATTACGGGACGCGATACTAGAAGATCCTGAGGGTCGCGCCTTCGACATCGTTCAGGGCAGGCGACAGCGGGCGAGGCTCAGGATGACAGGGCAAGGATTTTGCATCACGACGTGTGGTCGTGGATGATCTTCCAGCCGTCGGGGAACTTGCGCAAGATGAGGGTGAAGAGGCCGCCGGAGACCTGGCCGTTCTTCATCTGCAGACGCCAGTGGCCGCGGACGAAGGCGGCGTCGCGGGCCAGGGGCGTGACCGTGAGGTCGAAAAAGTCGAGCCGGCCCATTTCCTTGCCTTGGCCCTGGTACTTGTGGCGGTAGCGGGCGAGGGTGGACTGCCAGCCGCGGGTGAGGCCGGCGCCGGAGAAGAAAGTGAGGTCGGGCGAATTCCAGTAGCCGGCCATGAAGCCTTCGAGATCGCCGCGGTTCCAGGCGTCCACCTGGCGTGCCAGCAGATCGCGGATGGCGGACTTGTGGGCGTCGAGGGGTTGGGTCTGCGCCAGGGCGGCAAGGGCGAGGAGCAACAGGACGGCGCAACTTACGAACCTGCGCATTGCGGATCTCCTACAGAATTGTGTGCCGCAGCCGAGGGCGGCCGCGGCCACGAGGCTCCGGGCTAAACTAGCTTCAGTTCCGGCGCGGGCGCCGGGGACTTACCGATCAATCTTACCCGCTCGCTCCAAAAAACGTTTCCACATCCGCCAATTGTGTCGTCCTACGATATGCCGGGAGGCTCTGCAGGAAGACGCGCCCGTACTGTTTTTTCAGGATGCGATTGTCGAGCAGCACCAGCAGGCCGCGGTCGTTGAGCGAGCGGATGAGGCGGCCGAAGCCCTGCTTGAGGGTGATGACCGCGGCCGGGACCTGGTATTCGTAGAAGGCGTTGCCGCCGTCTTCATTGATGGCGGCGATGCGCGCGGCCACGATGGGGTCGTTGGGGACGGCGAAGGGCAGGCGGTCGATGATGACGCAGCTCAACTGCTCGCCCTGCACGTCGACGCCCTGCCAGAAGGAGGCAGTGGCGAACAGCACGGCGTTGGGGGTGGAGCGGAATTGCTGGAGCAGCGCGTTCTTGGGCGCCTGCCCCTGCAGCAGCATGGGGAAACCGACATCGCCCAGCAGGCGCTCGTAAACGTCGTGCATCTGGGCGTAGCTGGTGAACAGGCAGAAGGTGCGGCCGCGGGTGATTTCCAGCAGGCGGCGGATGCGGTCGGCGGCGCGGGCGGCGAAGCTGGGATCGCGGGCGTCGGGCAGATCGGGCGGGACGTAGAACAGCGCCTGGGTCTGGTAGTCGAAATGCGATGGCACGACCAGTTCGCGCGCGTTCTCGATGCCGAGGCGGCGGCGGAGGTAGTGGAAGCCGCCGCCGACGGCCAGAGTGGCCGAGGTGAGCACCGCGGTTTGCAGGTTGGCGAACAGGTACTGGCGCAGGATTTGCGAGACGTCGATGGGTGTGGCCTGGAGGAAGATGTGCGGCAGCCGGGGGCGGCTGCCGCCACGTGGCCTTGCGTGGGGGCTGCCGCCCTCGGCTGCCCCTCCGCGGCGCTCGATCCAGAACACGGTGTTGCGGTCCTGGTTCTCCATGACGAAGGCGAGCTGCGCTTTCAGCTCCTGCACCCGGCGGAGAAGGACGTGGACGTCGTCGGGCTTGTTCTTCAGGCCGTGCAGCTCCGCGCCCAGACGTTCCAGGGCGCGCAGCAGGGAGTGGTACTGGTCGCCGTTTTCTTCCAGGAAGCCGGCGCGGTCGTGGAAGGCGAAGCGGCCTTCGCCGGGCGGCAGGAGCGAGAAAAAGCGGCCGGCGTGCTCGCGGGCGTGGCCGGCGGCGCGCAGCAGCGCCGCCGAGCCGAGGTGATGGCGCTGGGCGGCGTGTTCCACGTCGCGGGCCAGCTCGTCGAAGCGGGCGTGGCTGACGCTGACGCCGAAGTAGCTGGTGGCCACGTCTTCCAGGTCGTGCGCCTCGTCGAAAATGACGGCGGGGCAGTCGGGCAGGATGCCGGCGTCGTGCGCGTCCTCGGTGGCCATCTTGATGGCCAGGTCGGCGAAGAAGAGGTGGTGGTTGACGATGATGATGTCGCTTTCGGCGGCGCGGCGGTGCATTTCGGTGATGAAGCAGCGGTCGAACTGCTGGCACTTCTGCCCGATGCAGGCTTCGGCGCGCGCGTCGAGATGGCGCCAGAGCTGGCTGGAGTCGGGGATGGCGACCAGCTCGGAGCGGTCGCCGGTCTTGGTGGTGGGCTCCCAGGCGGCGATGGCGCGGTATTCCTCGATTTCATCCAGGCCGCTCAACACCGGCTGGCCGGTGAGGTCGTAGAGTTTCTTGCGGCAGAGATAGTTGTTTCGGCCCTTCATGTAGCAGACTTTCAGCTCGCCAATGTGTTGCGCGAGGAAAGGGACGTCTTTGAAGAAGAGCTGCTCCTGGAGCGTCTTGGTGCCGGTGGAGATGATGACGCGCCGTCCGCTGCGGATCACCGGCAGCAGGTAGGCCAGGGTTTTGCCGGTGCCGGTGCCGGCTTCGACGATCAGGTGTCGCTTCTCGGCCAGCGCCTCCTCGACCGCCTGCGCCATCTGCAACTGCCCGCGGCGGAACTCATAGGCGGGGTGCGTTTTCGACAGCAGGCCCCCGGGCGCGAAGAACTGGTACAGCGTGCCGGCGCCGGGGTCCCCAGCGCGCGCCGGTGTCGCGTGCGACGGGGTGGAGGCGGATTGGCTGGTGGCAGACACGGGTGGAAGCGAGGACATCCTTATAATAGCCGGTGGGCCATTTGTAACTGGTAATTTGTAATTTGCAATTTACTTCCCAGTCCGCAATGCATGCCGCCACGGTGGCCATCGTGGGGCGGCCGAATGTGGGGAAATCCACGCTCTTCAACCGGCTGATCGGACGGCGGCGCGCCATCGTGACCGACGAGCCGGGCATCACGCGTGACCGCCTGTATGGCGAAACCGAATGGGGCGGGCGGCGGCTGAGGGTGATCGATACCGGCGGCATTATCCCGGACGAGAAGGAGCTGATCCCGGCGGAAGTCTTCCGCCAGGCGCGGGTGGCGCTGGAGGAAGCCGACGCCATCGTCATGGTGGTGGACGGGCGCACGGAGTTGGCCGCGCCCGACCTGGAACTGGCGCGCCTGCTCATACGCGGCGGCAAGCCGCTGCTGCTGGCGGTGAATAAGATCGACACGCCCAAGCTGGAGCCCGGGGCGGAAGAGTTTCGGCGGCTGGGCATCCGCAACGTCTACGCCATCTCCGCCGAGCATGGATTGGGCGTGGCGGAGTTGCTGGACGCGGTGCTGGAGGTGGCGCCCGGGCAAGTCGCGCTCGAGGGCGGCCCAAGCCCACATCTGCCAAAAGCGGGCAGATGTGGGGCACCAGCGGAGGAGGAAGGCGCGCTCGAGGGCAAGCGCGCTACAACATCAGCGCGTGAGACGCGGGTCGCGATTATAGGGCATCCGAATGTGGGCAAGTCCACGCTGCTGAACGCGCTGACTTCCAGCGAGCGCGCCATCGTCTCGCCGATACCGGGCACCACCCGCGACGCGGTGGACGAAATCGTGGAGCGCGGCGGGCACACCTACCGCTTCATCGATACCGCCGGCATCCGCCGCAAGGGCAAGACCCGGCTGGTGGCGGAAAAGCTGTCGGTGGTGATGGCGCGCAAGCACCTGGAAGAAGCCGACATCGCGCTGCTGGTGATCGACGCCGCCGAGGGAGTTACGGCGCTGGACGCCACCATCGCCGGATATGCGCACGAGAGCGGGCGCTCGGTGATCATCGTGGTGAACAAGTGGGACCTGGTGGCGCGGCCGCAGGACGAACCAGCGCGCCGGGCCACCACGCGGCACCGCGGCGGCGCCCAGTTCCGCCGCGGCGGCATGATGGGACGGGTGGCGGCGCGCAGCGGCAACGGCCACAAGCCCGCCGGCCGGCGCATATACGAAGAGGAACTGCGGCAGCAATTGAAGTTCCTGAACTATGCGCCGGTGGTGTTCGTATCGGCCAAGGCGGGGAAGAACGTGGAGAAGATCTTCGAGCTGGTGGCGCAGGTGGCGGCCGAGCGCCGCAAACGCATCACGACCGGCGAGATGAACCGCTTCCTGGCGGAGGTGGATTTCGAGCGCGCGTCGGTGCCCTACTCGCGGCGGGTGAAGATTTATTACGTCACGCAGGCAGGCACGTCGCCGCCAACCTTCGTGCTGTTTACCGACCGCGCGGTCAAGCTGCACTTCTCGTACGAGCGCTTCCTGGAAAACCAGATTCGGCGGGCGTTCGGGTTCGCGGGCACGCCCATCCGGATCAAGACGCGGGCGAGATCTTAACCACAGAGGACACCGAGGGACACTGAGGAAAAACTAACCGCGGATTACGCGGATCAACGCGGATCAGAACAACATAAGAGAAAGAATCCGCGTGAATCCGCCGTTTAATTCTTTCCTCGGTGTTCCTCTGTGCCCTCTGTGGTTAAAATCAACGTATGGCGAGCAAGCCCATCCGCCTGACGGAGCAGGTGAAGGCGGCGGGTTGAGCTTCCAAGCTGAGTCCGGCGGCGCTGGACGCGGTGCTTGGGAAATTAGCCCGGCAACAGGACGCGAACGTGCTGGTCGGCTTCGATAAAGCCGACGACGCCGGAGTGTACAAACTTTCGCCCACCCTGGCGCTGGTGCACACGGTGGATTTCTTCACCCCCATCGTGGACGATCCGTACACGTTCGGGCAGATCGCGGCCGCCAACGCGCTCAGCGACGTGTACGCCATGGGCGGGCGCCCGCTGAACGCGCTCACCCTGGTGTGCTTCCCCGAAAAGGGCGACCTCGACGTGCTGGAGCAGATCCTGGCCGGCGGGCTGAGCAAGATGATCGAGGCCGGGTGCACGATCGTCGGCGGGCACTCGATCCGTGACGAAGAGCTGAAGTTCGGCTACGCCGTTACCGGCACCATCCATCCCGAGCGCGTGCTCGCCAATTCGGGCGCGCGCGTCGGAGACCGCCTGATCCTGACCAAGGCACTGGGCACCGGCGTGATCTCCACGGCGATCAAGAAGGGCAAAGCGGAGCAGGCGTGGATTGATGCGGCCGTCCAGTCGATGACGACATTGAACAAAGCGGCGAGCGAAGTGATTGCCGGGTTAAGCATCAGCGAGGGTCGACGGTCGACGGTCGACGGCCATCTGGACGCGACAGTAGTGGTGCCACCAGCAATGAACGAGCCCCGGATGTTGGCGGCGCACGCGCTGACGGACATCACCGGCTTCGGCCTGATTGGGCACGCGCGAGAGATGGCGCTGGGCAGCGACGTCAGCCTGCGCCTGAACGCATCGGCCGTTGCGCTGTTGCCGGGCGCGTTGGAGTGCGTGCGCGCCAAGTACATTCCCGGCGGGCTGAAGAACAACCGCGAGTTCGCCGGGTGCGCGGTGGAGTTCGACGCCGCGGTGGCCGAGGATGTCCGCACGCTGCTGTTCGATCCGCAAACCGCGGGCGGGTTGCTAATCTCGGTTGCCGCTGAGGGGGCGGACCATCTGCTGGCCGCACTGCATGGCAAGAACGTGCCGGCGGCGCTGATCGGGGAAGTCGTGCCGCGGACGAAGCCGCTGATCACGGTATCGGCTTAGATGGGAGCGCCCAGCCGTCCGTGAACTTCGCTATTCTGTCGCCCGCTAAGCGGGCTTGCGTTAAAGGGCCAAGCTTACCCACGGCTTACGCCGTGGGCTACGTTCTGCCGCGCGCTACGCGCGCTCTGCTTTCGTATTGGCGGTCAAAATAGAAATCCTCTGAACATTCTTTTCTGCGTCCTTTGCGTCCTCTGCGGTTTTCCTTCATAATGTCTGAAGTAATGAAACTGCACCTCACATCCCGCCGAACATCGCTGCTCCGGTAGCGCCACGCCTTCGTTTCATCTAAACTCAAACTTTTCAGCCGTACGCGCGGAGTTTTCTTATGCCAGACAGTGTTGACGTAAAGCAGGCGGAGCAGCCCAAGGCATCCGGCGAAATCATCAGAGTCAAGTTTCCCGACGGGAGCACCAAGGAAGTACCCAAGGGCACCACCGCGCTGGAGATCGCGCGCTCGATCTCGCCGCGGCTGGCCGACGCCGCCCTAGCCGCCAAGAGCAACGGCGACCTGATCGACCTCACCAGCCCGCTGGAGCAGGACACCGAGCTGCGCATCCTGACCGAGCGCGACCCCGAGGCGCTGCCTGTTTACCGGCACTCGTCTGCCCACCTGATGGCCGCCGCCGTGCTCGAGCTGTTCCCGGAAACCAAGCTCGGCCATGGCCCCGCCACCGAGAGCGGCTTCTTCTACGACTTCTACCGGCCCACGCCGTTCACTCCCGAGGACCTGGAGAAGATCGAGAAGAAGATGCAGGAGATCGTGCAGCGCAACGAGCCCTACGCGCGCGAGTGGCTGCCGCGGCGGGAAGGCCTGGAGCAGTTCCAGCGCGAGGGCGACTTCATGAAGTGCCACTTCATCGAGCAGTTCACGCGGCCGGAGGAAAAGATTTCGCTCTACAAGACCGGCAAATTCACGGACTTCTGCCGCGGGCCGCACATCCCGTCCACGGGCAAAATCAAGGCCTTCAAGCTGCTCAACATCGCCGGCGCGTACTGGCTCGGCGACGAGAAGAACCCGCAGCTCCAGCGCATCTACGGCACCTCGTTCTTCTCGAAAAAAGAGCTGGAGGAATTCCTGAAGCAGCAGGAAGAGGCCAAGAAACGCGACCACCGCACGCTGGGCAAGCAGCTTGATTTGTTCTCCATCCAGGAGATCGCCGGGCCGGGGCTGATTTTCTGGCACCCCAAGGGCGGCATCATGCGCAAGGAGATGGAAGACTGGATGCGGGAAGAATATCTGCGCCGCGGCTACGACCTGGTCTACACGCCGCACGTGGCGCGGCGCCAGTTGTGGCAGACCAGCGGGCACGAGGGCTACTACGCGCAGAATATGTTCGACGTCATGGAGCTGGACGACGCGGAATACCGCATCAAGCCCATGAACTGTCCCTTCCACATCCTGATCTACAAGGACCAGCTTAGATCGTACCGCGATCTACCTGTCCGCCTGGGCGAGCTGGGCACGGTGTATCGCTACGAGCGGTCGGGCGTGATGCACGGCCTGCTGCGCGTCCGCGGCTTCACCCAGGACGACGCCCACATCTTCTGCACGCCGGAGCAGATCGAAGACGAAGTGGTCGCCTGCATGGATTTCGCGCTGGAAGTGCTGCGCGTCTACGGCTTCGAGCAGTACCAGATCGAGCTTTCCACCTGGGACCCCAACGACCGCAAGAATTTCTCCGGCAGCGAAGAGCAGTGGAACATGGCCACCAAGTCGCTGGAGAACGCGCTGCACCGCCGCAGCCTGGAGTACAAGATCATCCCCGGCGAGGCGGCGTTTTACGGGCCCAAGATCGACGTGAAGCTGGTCGACGCGATCGGGCGGCTGTGGCAGCTCTCGACCATACAGTTCGACTTCAATCTGCCGCGGCGCTTCGACCTCGAATACGTGGGCGAGGACGGGCAGCGGCACCAGCCCGTGATGGTGCACCGCGCGCTGTATGGGTCGATGGAGCGCTTTTTCGGGGTGCTGATCGAGCACTACGCGGGCGCGTTCCCGGTATGGCTGTCGCCGGTGCAGGCGGTGGTGATCCCGATCAGCGAGCGCCACGCCGAGTACGCCAACAAGATCGGCGGAGAACTGAAGGACGCGGGAGTGCGCGTCCACATCGACCTGCGCAACGAGAAGATGAACGCCAAAATCCGCGAGCACGCCATGCAGAAAGTTCCCTTCCTGCTGGTGGTGGGCGACAAGGAAGCCGAAGCCGGGACGGTGAACGTGCGCACCCGCGGGAAAGAGAAGACCGAGACGGTGCCGTTTGCGGAGTTTGAGGCGCGGCTGCGGAAGCTGATTGCGGAGAAATCGCCGACGCTGAATTAATAAAGCGGGGGCAGCCGAGGGCGGCTGCCCCCCCCGGGGCTGTGTTTTTTCTGCGAGCAAAAGAAAAGCATATGT